>ERZ1643250.22-NODE-22-length-281666-cov-33.722142_pt1 | contig 281666 bp, 252 predicted proteins | sample MGYA00579262_ERZ1643250 | MGnify/ENA primary metagenome ERZ1643250 (study PRJEB29033, sample SAMEA4952265) | chicken gut metagenome | biome: Broiler Chicken; feature: Gastrointestinal Tract; material: Caecum | place: Ireland | collected 2018 | study: Broiler... | reverse complement strand
GTTGAGCAAAAGTCAGCGTGGGATTGATGTGGTATCTTTAACTTTGGGAAACTCCCCGCGACCACCAGTATACCAACCTGGCCCTGCTGCTGAGCGACCAATGCAAGCACACCGTCAAAATCGCGGTCTTTGCCGACCTCGACAACACGGAGTTCCGCGACCAAAAAGAATTTGGCGGTTCGCTGTTTCGCCAACTGGATGACACCTATCAATACCTGCGCCTTTGCAACCGTACAGCATCCCGCATCGAAGGGCTGGAACGGGTCGATACCCCGGACTATCCCGAGGAAGCGCTCCGCGAGGCTCTGCTGAACGCGCTGGTACACCGGGATTACAGCTTCAGCGGCAGTATCATCATCAATGTAAACGATGCAAGGATCGAATTCATCTCATTGGGCGGGCTGATGCCCGGCCTTTCGCTGGAGGATATCCGCAGCGGTATCAGCCAACCCAGGAACCGCAATCTGGCAGAAGTTTTCCATCGCCTACGGCTGATCGAAAGCTATGGCACCGGTATCCGCCGTATCTTCCATCTTTATAAGGGATGCCCTGTAGCGCCTGAGATCCACGTGACCCCCAATGCGTTCCGGCTTGTGCTGCCAAATCAAAACCGGAATCCGTCAGAACTGTCCCATAGCAGCGCAGGTGCACCACAGGCGGGGCACAATCCACAGCAGTTGATGATCCTGAAAGCCATTCAGGAGAATGGCTCCATCACGGAGCCGCAGGTCATGGAGCTTCTTCATGTAAAAAAGACAAGAGCCTATACTGTTTTGCGGGAGATGGTGCGCAGCGGCTTGCTTGTTGCAACCGGTCGTGGGGTTACGAAAAAATATATGATCCGCGGGTGATTTATTTTCCAGCAAAGAGTTTCTGCCGATCAGCTGGCGAGCGGCTCTCAACTGACCACCATTTGACCACTTATCTTTCTGGGTTGTTCCGCCGTATCATTTTCACGCTCCCACATTCTTTTATGCTCACAGCAACCAGCGCGGGAATTTGTGCACACCGCACAAATTCCCGCGCTGTATCATTGCATATTGCCGGATGTCACAGTTCTCCGACAACTGTGGCACGTTAGGCAATCAGCAAGAAATTGATCGTCATAACGTAAAAAAGCAGGCACATTACCCGGTGGTTCACGGTAGACTGACCACGAATTGACCACCAACCCGATTTTCACAATTTTATACGATGAATCTCGTCCCAGCGACGATTTTCATACATGTGCGGTTGTAGCTCAGCTGGATAGATCGTTCGGCTCCGACCCGAAAGGCCGCAGGTTCGAATCCTGTCAGCCGCACCAAGAGCAGCATCTTTTCGGATGCTGCTCTTTTCTTTTATCCTCTGTTTGTAGGTGCTTGCTCCTTCAATTTGCCCCATAGCGGGCTTTGTGGTCGTTCTGTTCATGGTTAGTCCCTGTATGCGTGATTGCTCCGATTCCCCACCCAAGAGCACATTTTGGGGCAATGTGGCCCATTTCGCAGCCAGGCACCCCGCGCTTCACAAAATACAGATTACAAACAGCAAAGCCAGCCGGTTTTCTAAACCGGCTGGCTTTTTTACTGTTCGGTATGTTCCAGAACCGCCCGGATCATGGTAAGGGCGACTTCCTGCTTTTGCAGCGGCACATTCTCCCAGAGCGTTTCGATTGCCTGAATTTTGCTGACTTCATTTTCCTCCAGCTCGTCCTGGAGCAGATAATCCGGAGAAACATGAAGCGCGTTGCAGATGTCGATAAAGACCGGCAGGCTGGGCATCTTTGCACCGCCCTCGATCTGCCTCAGATAGGTGGCATTGATGTTGCACAGCTCCGACAGCTTGTCCGCCGTCAGACCGCGTGCCTTCCGCACCTCGTTGATCCGCTTTCCCAGTTTGCTTTGTTCCATAGTCTATACCCGTCTGTTAGCTCTTGGCGATTATTTTGTTCACTTTAAGACTACATTATCCTTGCAGGGGAAAATAGATTCTGATAGACTATACTTTATAAGCTAATAGCTTTATGCAGGGGAATGCGGTATGATTGTGACTTTTTGCGGGCACGCCCAGCTTTCGCAGAACAGCGACGTTGAAAAATGGCTCTATACGGTGACGGAAAAGCTCATAGAAGAGGGCGCGGCATCCTTTTACCTGGGCGGCTACGGGGACTTTGACAGCCTGGCAGCTTCGGTTTTGAAGAACCAGAAAAAGCAGCACCCGCAGATTCAGCGGATTCTTGTTCTGGCCTATCTCGGCACCAAACAGGATGTTTCCGACTATGACGGAACTCTGTATCCACCGCTGGAAACGGTGCCCCGCCGTTTTGCGATTCCCCGCAGAAACCGGTGGATGGTCGATGCCGCCGACGTGGTGGTGGCCTGTGTGCTCCACGATTGGGGCAGAGCCGCCGCAACCCTGCGGTACGCCAGGCAAAAAGGCAAACGGATTATTGCCTATGAACAGCCGCAGACTCTCCCTCACATCACGGAAAAATAAATGGCAGTTATCCTCAAAATGAGGACAACTGCCATCTTTTTTATACGGTTTATTGGGCCAACCGGGAAAAGTATTGCTCCAGCTTCTCCTCACAGATCTTCTCCATTTCCGCCTTCTCCCCGGCGGTGAGTTTCTTCCACACCGATTCATCCACCTGGACGATACCCAGCGTCCGGGTGTGGCGGAGCATCTGCATATCCTCGAACCGCTTGAAGGGATTGGCTAGGATGTTCCGCTCGGCCTCCTTGTCGGTGTACCCGCCCCGGGCAAACAGACTGTTGGGCTTTTCCACCACCAGTCCGGCAGCCCAGCGTCCCTCATAGTAGGCGCGGAAGTAGGCCACGATGTCCGCCAGCTGGATGCTGCCCTTTTCGTCGGCGTGGCGGAGAATCGCCTTGATCAGCACCGGCTTGTAGGAGTAACTCATATCCATCTGGCGCACCATCTCCAGGAAGAGTTCCTTGCGGTTGGAATCGTCGATGAGGGTCCAGCCGTACTGTCTGGCGTAGCGCTCCAGCGTTTCCTCCTTGAAATACTTGAAAGTCCGGTGCTCACTCATGGGGACCACCAGGTCGGGCACCAGCTTGCCCTCCCGCACATACCGCTCGATGGTTTCGGTCTGCACATCCACCCGGCGGACAAACTCCATCTGGGAGATCATCCCGGCGGCCTCGTCCTGCCAGTTGAAGATGTCCACCAGCTCGTAGTCGGTGGCATCCACCGGCCAGTCGATGAGGGCTTCCGGCTTTTCCCCTTTGGCGTAGAGGGCAGCCTCGGCGGTCTTTTGGGCACCGGGGGCCACGGCCAGCTGGCCGGGACGGTATTCTTTCAGCTTGAACAGACGGTGCAGCGACTGGGGCATATTGTACTGGCTGGCGTTGTCCACAAAGTCAAAGACCATCAGGCTTTCTTTCCCCGGAAAAAGCCGCATCCCGCGGCCCAGCTGCTGGGTGTAGAGTACCCGGGACATGGTGGGCCGGGCCATGAACAGTACCTCGATTTCGGGGCAGTCCCAGCCCTCGTTGAGCAGGTCGCAGGCACAGAGCACCAGAATTTCCCGGCGGACAAACCGGTCCTGGAACTCCCGGCGCTCGGCAGGCTTCATCCCGCCCGAGACTGCAGCCGCAGGCACACCTGCCTGCCGGAATAGTTCCGCAATCTGCTCGGCGTGGCGCACCGAAGCGCAGAACACTACGGTGCGCTTGTCCCGGACGTACTGCAGCCAGGTGTCCACGATGAGCCGGTTGCGCTCGGGAACGTAGATCTTGCTTTCCAGATCCCGGATGTTGTACTGCACGCTGTTGAACCGCACCCTGGTCAGATCGATGTTGGTGTGGATGCGGATGCAGCGGATGGGTACCAGCTCGCCAATCTCCACGGCGGTCCGGATGTCCAGCTTGTGAGCAGTGTTTTTGAAGATGTCCAGAATCGCCCGGTTGTCGTCGGTGCGCTCGGGCGTGGCGGTCAGGCCCAGGGTGAACGCCGGGTGGAAGTAGGCCAGAATCTTCTGGTAGGTGTCGGCGGCAGCGTGGTGGGCCTCATCCACGATGAGGTAGGAAAAGGCATCTTCCCGGAAGTCCTCCAGATGAAGCGCCACGCTCTGGACGCTGCCGCACACCACATGGGCATCCGGCTCCTTGATGGCTTCCATGTATCGTCCTACGGTGACCTCCGGCCAGAGAGTCCCGAAGGTGTCGGCAGCCTGGTTGACCAGCTCCTGGGTGTGGGCCAGAAAGAGCGTCCGCCCGCCGCAGCGCTTGGCGTCCATCACGGCGGTGACAGTCTTTCCGGTTCCGGTGGCGTGGTAGAGCAGCGCGATGGTTTCGTGCCGGTCCCGCATAGCCTGCAGGGCGTCCAGGGCTTCCTGCTGGTGCTGTTTCAGTTCCAGATGGGCACCGTCCAGCGTTTTGCCGCGCTGGGTGGGCAGGTAGTCCTCGATCTCCCTGAACCGGGGCTGGCTGCCCAGAAAGACCCGCAGTTCATCCTTGACCGCCTCGGGCTGGATCTGCATCTGGCGCACTGCCCAGCGGTAGACGTCCCACCCCAGATAGATCATGCTGTTCTGTTTGAGCAGGTCGTCGTAGAACTTGTTGGAGGAGACCAGACTTTTGTTGTGGGAAGTCTCATCGTCAATCTCGATGGCCACCTTGCGGCCGCCGTTTTCCAACAGGAAATCTGCATAGCGGCTGTTCTGGTAGATGTCGAAGAAGGGATACTGGGAGTAGAGATACCCTGCCTTCTCAGCGCCGAAGGTTTCGCTGAACAGGTCGATGAAAAGGTCCTCGGCAGCGCTGCCGGAGAGTGCGTGATATACAGCCATACCGATACCTCATTCGTTGCAGGCTTCTATTTCGCCCAACAGTTCCAGCCGTTTGCGAATGGCTTTTTCCGTTCTGCCATAATGTTGTGCCAAACCGGGAATATCCGTGCCGCGGCGAAATTCTTGTAACAGCAGGGATTCTTCTTCCTTGCTCCAGGGCTTCCCGGCATTCTGCGGGTGCACGGCGGAAACGGAAAACACTTCCTTCAGCAAAATCTTCTTGGCAAAGCCGCCGCGCTGCCGGCGCTTTTCTTTGCGCAGTGCGGTGAGCTCATCCCAGGTCCAGCCCCGGACGGCCACGACAGCGCCCATGACCTCCAGCAGGTCGGCCAGTTCTTCCAGGGATTTGCTCTCCTGGTATTCGGCCAGCTCCTCGTTCAGCTTTTCATCCAGCAGCTGGAGGTACGCTTCGTCGGAGAGGGTTTCCCAGGTACAGGTTTTGCCGGAAGCCTCGATGATCTCCGGGATGCGGTCCCGGACCAGTTTGTGGTACGTTTTCTTTTTGAGGGAAGCATACAGGCCAAAAGGAGGGGCGGCACAAGAATTCTGCCGTGCGATTTCCGCAGCCATCATTTCGTACTGGTACTGGATGGTTTTCGGCTCTGTGCCGTTGGCCAACTTTTGCTGAATGAATTCGGCAGGGGAACGGCCGATTCTGCCCTGGAAGGCTTTTTCAAACCGCTGCCGCTCAGAATCTTTTCCCAATCCAATCCCTCCCTCGGCATTTTTTCATCGTACAGACAATTTCAGTATACCGTTTATGTCATCCGATAAAGTGGATGCTCAATGGATCTGATTCTATTATAGAATATCGGATTGCACCGAACAAGGAAATGTGCCCACGGAAGCCCCCTTCCCGTCACAACCCCTCCACAAACTTCCCAATCAGCCCGTTCACTTCGTCCGGTGCATCGGTGTTGGCATTGTGCCCGGCTCCGGGAATCCACACCAGCGGGATGTCGGTGCTTTTGTGCCAGGCCTTGTTGTACCGGATGCAGGAACCGGCATGATCTTTTTCTCCGCAGATCAGCAGCGCCGGGCAGGGAATTTTGTAGGGAAGGTCGGCTTCCATGGCTTCGGCCAGTATCCGCATCCCATGGCCGGACAGTCTGGCGTATCGTTCCTGGTCGCCGTCGTAGGTCATCATCATCTCGTGCATCAGGGCCTGGCCATAGGCGGAGGTGGCCACCCCTTTCGACCCGGTTTTCAGCAGGGACTTCCACGGGTAATGGCGATAGACCGGCTCCATCCGTTTCAGCAGCCACAGTTCGATGCCCGTCACATACTTTCGCTGCAGAGGGGCCGAATCAATAGCCACAAAGCCCTTCAATTTCTGAGGGAACAATTCCGCATAGGCTTGTCCCACATAGCCGCCCATGGACTGCCCCACGATCACCGGCTGGCACAGAGCTTCCCGGCAGAGAATCTCATCCAGCCATCTTGCCTTGTCCATCAGGGAAAAGGTCAGCCGGAAGGGCCAGGAAGCGCCATGGCCGGGGGCGTCCCATACCAGCAGATTGTATTTTCCTTCGAAATATGCAATCTGTTTGTCAAACAGCCGGTGGTCAGCGGTCAGCCCCGGCAGAAAAACCAGGGTAGTGGCTGCGGGGCCGAGGCCACGATTCACCCAGTAATGAATCTTGCCGCAGGGCGTTGTGTAGAGCTTTTCCTGCATGGCTGTCACCTCCTGCGATTTCTGCTTTCATTATACAGCAGGGCGGGGAAAAGCACAGCCCCTTGGAGCAGCATGGACAGCTCCCAGCCTCTGTTTGCACTCACAAAAATCAGCGCCGGAATCTGTACACCTTGCACAGATTCCGGCGCTTTGCTGTGGGCGGGACACTTTCTCTGCGGTAAGTGCCGATTATGTGGACTTCCACGCCCTGAAAAAGGGCCCGGACGGCTGGAAGATCATGGCCAAGGTATTCACCGAAGCCTGAGCGACGTCCTTCCGATATACAAAAAGACCTTTCCGCCCCGCGTAGGGGGCAGAGAGGTCTTTTTCTTGTGCGGGCCCATACAGGTGGCCGGGAGTATCCACAGGTCGCAACTGCCAATGCACCACTTCTTCCCAGGGGAGGCACAAGCGATAAGAGCCGGCTCTGTCTGCCTAAAACCCGGCAAATTGCACAAAGAAACGCGCTGTTTTTTTCCGTGATGCCCGAACGGGAAACAGTGTGCCCCGCTGCGAAACCACAGCGGGGCTTTTTTCGTGTACAATACAACCAGAAAGAGCGATGCGGTACAGCGCACCGCACAAGGAAAGGAGCGCTTTGCGTGAAACGCTTGCTCATCCGTGCTGACGATCTGGGCTATTCCCAGGGCGTCAACTGCGGCATCGCCGCCACCGTGGCGGCCGGGCTGGTACGGTCGGTGGGAGTCATGACCAATATGTCGGCAGCTGTCCATGGTCTGGGCCTGCTGGCGGGACACCCGGTCTGCCTGGGGCAGCACACCAACATCTGTGTGGGGCGGCCCCTTACCGACCCCGCCCGCATCCCCAGCCTCTGCACGCCGGAAGGAGAATTCAAGCCCAGCCGCGCCTACCGGGAGGCCGCCAAGGCTGGGGAGGATTTTGTGGTGCTGGAGGAAGTCGTGGAAGAAATCGAGGCCCAGTACCGGCAGTTCAAGGCCCTGACCGGCCGGGAACCCGGCTACTTTGAGGGACACGCCGTGGCCAGCCCCAACTTTTTCAAGGGGCTGGAGATGGTGGCAGCCCGCCACAACCTGCCCTACTTTGCCATGGGCCGCCCGGGTCAGGCCGTGACTTTCCGCAGCACCAGGGTCTACGCTTACATGCCCAAAGATTTCGCCGCCTACGAGGCCGATCCTTTTACCGGGATGCAGGACGCGGTGGCCAACGCCCACGAGGATGGCTGCGACCTGATGGTGTTCCATCCCGGCTATCTGGACGCCTACCTGCTGGACCACTCCACCATGACCACCGCCCGGGTACGGGAAGCCGAGATGCTCTGCCGCCCGCAGGTGCGCGACTGGCTGGCAGAACAGCCTGTGCAGCTGGTCACCTACGACGACCTTACCTGAATCCCAAGGAGGAATCCCTTATGCAGAACCAACATCATCCCTTCCCGGAGGATTTCCTCTGGGGTGCCTCCACCAGCGCGTTCCAGGTGGAAGGCGGCTACGGTGAGGGGGGCAAAGGCCCTGCCACCACCGACCTGGGCGCCAACCGCCCCGGCATTGCGGACAACAAGGTGGCTGCCGACCACTACCACCACTGGAAAGAGGACGTGGACCTGATGGCCGAGCTGGGGCTGAAGGTCTACCGGATGGGCTTTTCCTGGAGCCGCATCATGCCGGACAACTCCGGCACCCCCAACCCCGAGGGGCTGGCCTTCTACGACAAGCTCATCGACTATCTGCTGGAAAAGGGTATCCAGCCCTTTGTGACCCTCTACCATTTTGAGTGCCCCCAGGCGGCGGTGGATGCCTTCGGCGGCTGGCGCAGCCGCCAGATGGTGGATGCCTACCTGCGGTACGCCGAGGTCTGCTTCACCCACTTCAAGGGCCGGGTCCGGCTGTGGGCCACCGTCAACGAACAGCTCATCGCCACGGCGGCGGGGATGCTCAGCGGCAACCACGAACCGGACCCCCAGAAGAACCTGCAGAACGTCTATCAGATGAGCTACAACGTCTCGCTGGCGGAACACAAAGCCATTTCGCTGCTGCGGCGCATCGACCCGGAAGCCAGGATCGGCCCGGTCTGTGCCATCCAGGTGGTCTACCCCCAGTCCAGCCGCAGCGAGGACGTGCTGGCCGCCGCCAACGCCGAGGAACTCATGGAGTTCTATCTGCTGGATATGAGCGTCTACGGAACCTATCCGCCCTATGTGGCTTCCTATTTAAAAAGCCACGGGCTCTACCCCCACACCCAACCGGAGGACGCCGCCGCACTGCAGGCGTCAAAACCGGATTTCATCGGCATCAACTACTATTTCAGCCTCTGCGTCAAGGCCAAGACGGGGCCCATCAACTACGACCAGCCCCCCTTCTGGGTGTCGGACGCCTTCGACATCTGCGAGAATCCCTATCTGGAAAAGACCGAATGGATGGACAAGGGTATCGACCCGGCGGGGCTTCATATCGGGATGCGCAAGGTGTACAACCGCTACCGCCTGCCCATGATCGTCACCGAAAACGGTATGGCTTACAGCGAAGCCCCCGGCCCCGACGGCCAGATCCACGATGTCTACCGCATCGACTATCTGCGCCGGCATATCGAGCAGCTGGAGATCATGCTGGACGAGGGATTGCCGGTATTCGGCTACTGCCCCTGGAGCTTTGTGGACGTGGTGTCCAGCCACCAGGGCTTTGCCAAGCGGTACGGCCTGGTGTATGTGAACCGCACCGACACCGATGTGATGGACTGTGCCCGCATCAGGAAGGACAGTTTCAATTGGTATCAGCAGGTCATCCGACACAATGGCCTGTGGGAAGAATAAGAGGAGGAAACCAAAATGGCAAACAACAAGGAGATCGCCCAACAGGTCCTTGCGGCAGTGGGCGGCGCGGCCAACCTGAAAGACGCCACCCACTGCATGACCCGTCTGCGGCTGTACTTAAAGGACGATACCATCCCCAAGGATGAGGAAGTCAAAGCCATCCACGGTGTGCTGGGCGTGGTGCGCGGCGGCCAGCAATACCAGATCATCATCGGCACCAATGTGCCCAAAGTCTACGAGGAACTGTGCGCACTGGCCAACCTGACGGCCAACGCGCCGGTGGAGGATGCCAAAGCCGCGGCGGAAGACGCCGCCGTCGCCAAACCCAAACTTACCCCCAAACAGGTGGGCAAGAACATCATGGGCTATATGGCGGGTTGTATGACGCCGCTGATCCCGGTGCTCATCGTGGGCGGCTTGTGCCGGGCACTGAACGCGGTACTGGGCCCCGACCTGCTGGGGTTGTATACCGCCGAAAACAACCTCTATATTCTGTTCGATTTCCTGTATGATGCGGCCTTCTACTTTATGCCCATCCTGGCCGGTGTCAATGCGGCCAAGCAGCTGGGCATGAACCAGATGCTGGGCGGTTATGTGGGTTGTGTACTGATGGTGCCGGATTTCGCAGCCTTTGCGGCGGAGGGAAAGCCCTTTACGGTGTACGGCATCCCCTGCGATACCACCACCAACTACGCCCAGACGGTGCTGCCCGTCATGCTGTCGGTGTATTTCCTCAGCCTGGTGTATAAGGCGATCAAAAAGGTCATGCCCGACATGCTCACCACGGTGTTTACGCCCTTCCTGTCGGTGCTCATCTCCACCCCGTTCATCCTCTGCCTGCTGGCACCGCTGGGCACCATTGTGGGCAACGGCATCAGCGGCGGTCTGGCCTGGTTCGGCAACGCCACCGGCTTCTTCGGTGTGGCCATCATCGCCGCCCTGTGGGAGTTCCTGGTACTCACCGGTATGCACCTGGCCCTGATGATGCCCATGATGGCTTCCTTCTTCGAAACCGGCGTGGGCAGCGGTCCCATGATCAGCGGCAGCTTTGCTACTTGGGCCTGCTTTGGTGTGGCGCTGGGTGCTGCGCTGCGTCTGCGGGAAAAATCCGAAAAAGGCGCTGCTTTTGCGGCCTTCATCTCCGGCCTGGTGGGCGGCATCACCGAGCCCACCCTCTACGGTATCTGCTTCCGCTACACCCGCTGCTTTGCGGCCATGGCGCTGGGCGGTTTTGTGGGCGGTGCCTACGCGGGCATCACCAACGTATGCAACTACGCCATTACCACCTCCAATTTCCTCAGCGTACTCAGCTTCAGCGGCGGCAGCGGCGCCAACCTGCTCAACGGTATCATCGGTGCAATGCTGTCCCTGGTGGTGGCTGCCGTGGCGACCTACCTGTTCGGCTTCGGAAAAACCGAAAAGAAAAACTGAATTCTCCGGCAAAAGACCGGCGCAGTTCTGCGCCGGTCTTTTGCCTTGCCTAAGGGCGGGAAAGTATGATACCATAAGGACATCCGAATGGGGGGGAGAACGTATGAATGATGCCATTATGATGGGTTCAGTGGCGGAGGAGCTGATGGATTTCGTCAGCACCACGCCGGCCCGGGATTCCAACTATTCCATTGCCTGCGAGATGCTGCGCCATTATCCCAAACTCAAGGGCATGTCCCTGGGTGAGATGGCGGAACTCTGCTTTGTATCCAAGGCGTCCATCTCCCGCTTTTGCCGGTTTATGGGGTTCGACAGCTTCAAGGAGTTCAGCGAATATCTGCAGATGGAATATTCCATCGGGTACGATTACTCCCGCCCCTTTTATACCAGCCTGCTCCGGGACCCGGAGAAAACCCTGACCGACCACTGCGATGCCATTGTGCAGAACCTGCAGGCCACCGTCAATGCCGAAAACTATGCCAAATTGCCCCAGATCGCTACCCAAATGTACCACAGTCACCGGTTGGCCTATTTTTCCCACCACTTTCTGTGGGATGTGGGGCGCCAGTTCCAAAGCAAGATGATGCGGATGAACCGGTACGTGGAGCGGTATCTGGATTACGGCCCGCAGCTGACCTGTGCCCGCAGCCTGCAAAAGGGCGATATGGCCATTGTCTGCAGCATCGGCGGCAGCTACCCCATGCGCCATGCCAATATTTGGAACGCTCTTACCGCCAGCGGCTGCACGCTGGTGGTCATCACCCAGAATTATGCCAACTCCTGTTGGAATTCCGCAGATTTTCTGCTCAGCTGTGGGTCGTCCAACCAGAACGATGTGGGCAAATATGCCGCCCTGCTGGCGGTGGAAATGCTGGCCCTGACCTATCTGCGCCAGTACGGAAAGGAATTTTTCTAAACCCTCATTATAGTCCATATGCGCCGCCTTTTGTGGAATGTTCACAAAAGGCGGTGCTTCTTTTTGGCGGCCTGCCGAAAACAGAAACAGGTACAAAGGGGATGCAACGGCAAAGGGATAGTTTGGTGCTACCATAAAAGCAGAAAAACATGCGGAAGGAGCAAGCAGTATGACCCAATTCCCGAAAGACTTTTTGTGGGGCGCCTCCACCGCCGCCACCCAGATCGAGGGCGGTTGGAACGCCGACGGCAAGGGGGAATCCATCTGGGATACCCTGGTCCATGACGGCACCGGCAAGATTGCCCACAGCGAGAACGCCGATACGGCCATTGACTTTTACCACCACTGGCGGGAGGATGTGGCCCTGATGAAGACCATCGGCCTCAACGCCTACCGCTTTTCCATCAGCTGGCCCCGGGTGCTGCCCGAGGGGACCGGTCCTGTCAACGAAGCGGGTCTGCGGTTTTACCGGGATCTGTGCGACGAACTGCTGCGCAATGGCATCCAGCCGCTGGTCACCTTGTATCACTGGGACCTGCCCACGGCGCTTTACCGCCAGGGCGGGTGGAAAAATCCTGCCATTGCCGATTGGTTTGCCCGGTATGTGGAGGTGGTATCCCGTGCACTGGGGGACCGGGTGAAATACTGGCTTACCTTCAACGAACCTCAGATGTTCTGCGGTCTGGGGCTGAAACTGGGCGTCCACGCGCCTTTTGAGCACAACACCGACGCCGATATGATGACCGTCACCAAAAACATCCTGCTGGCCCACGGCAAGGCGGTGCAGGTGCTGCGGAAAAACTGCCTCGGCGCCAGGGTGGGGCTGGCCCCCACGGGGGACTGCTGCCTGCCCCGGGACGACAGTCCCGAGGAGGTGGAACGGGCACGGCAGCGGTCCCTTTCGCCCTATCCCAACTACCTTATGAGCAACACCTGGTGGGCGGACCCTGTTTTCCTGGGAAAATACCCCGCCTGGGCCAGGGAGCGGTTTGGGGAACAGCTCTACCCCATGACCGAAGAGGAATGGGCGCTGGTCAGCCAACCGCTGGATTTTTACGCCTACAACTGCTACCAGGGCACGGTGGATTTTGCGGCAGACCCCGCCGGTTATGACGATTACGGCTACCAGGGCTGTCCCAAAACGGCCAATGGCTGGAACATCACCCCGCAGGTTTTGTACTATGCCAGCAAGTTCTGGTTCCAGCGGTACGGCCTGCCCATCCTTATTACCGAAAACGGCTGCGCCCAACAGGATTTTGTCATGCTGGACGGTAAGGTCCACGACCCTCAGCGCATCGACTTCCTGCACCGCTACCTGCGGGGCCTGGCCCGCGCCGTGGACGAAGGGGTTCCGGTGCTGGGGTATTCCTACTGGAGTCTTTTTGATAACTTCGAGTGGGCCGCCGGGTATGATATCCGCTTCGGCCTTATCCATGTGGACTACAAAACCCGGCAGCGCACCCTCAAGGATTCGGCGCTGTGGTACCGGGATGTCATTGCAGCCAATGGAATCAATCTGTAAATAGGTGAGGGAGCATTTTCGTATACTTCCTGATTCACCGCTGTTTATGCCTTCCGCCTTTATACAATCTTAAGGAAAACCCCCATAACGTTCACGCCATCATGGGAAACCGCGTGGTATTCTAAAAGGGAAGGCGTGTTTGCCGGTTGAGGAGGGGAAAACCGTGGAACAGGAAAAAATGCCGGAACCCGGCAGAATGAAGATCTTTTTTGGGTATGCGGCGGGGGTGGGTAAAACCTATGCCATGCTGGAGGCGGCCCACCAGGCCCAGGCCGCCGGCATCGATGTGGTGGTCGGCTATGTGGAACGCCACACCCGCCCGGATACCCTGGCGTTGCTGGAAGGGCTGGAAATCCTGCCCTGCCGGGAAATGGAATACCGCGGCATCCAACTGCATGAGTTTGATCTGGACGGGGCGCTGGCAAGGCATCCGCAGCTGATTCTGGTGGATGAACTGGCCCACAGCAATGCGCCGGGCTGTCGCCATACCAAACGGTACCAGGATGTGGAAGAACTGCTGCGTGCCGGGATCGATGTATACAGTACCGTGAATGTGCAGCATCTGGAATCGCTGCATGATTTGGTGCAGTCCATCACCGGAGTGGCGGTGAGCGAGCGGATTCCGGACCGGGTGTTTGACCGGGCGGGGCAGGTGGAACTGGTGGATATCGAGCCGGAGGACCTGGTCAACCGGCTGCAGGCGGGGAAAGTCTACCAGGCGGGGCAGGCCCGGCGGGCGCTGCAAAACTTCTTCACCGTAGAAAATCTTGCGGCTTTGCGGGAGATCGCCATGCGCCGCACCGCCGACCGGCTGAACCGCACGGCGGTGCAGGAAGGAAAAGGGCAGACCGCCCGGGCAGGGGAGCATATTCTGATCTGCCTTTCCTCGGCGCCTTCCAATGCCAAGGTGATCCGCACTGCGGCCCGCATGGCCGAAGCCTTCCATAGCGGGTTTACGGCACTGTTTGTGGAAACGCCGGACACAAAAGAACTTTCGGGGGAAAACATCCAGCGGCTGCGCAGCAATCTGCGTTTGGCAGAACAGCTGGGTGCGCAGATCGCAACCGTCTGCGGTACAGACCCGGCGGTCCAGATTGCGGAGTATGCCAGGGTTTCGGGCATTACCAAGATCGTGATGGGGCGTGTGAACCACCGGCCCAATCCGTGGACGGGCAAAAAAACCTTGGCAGACCGTTTGATCGAACTGACGGATCTGGATATCTATATCATCCCCGATCATCAGCCGCTGTACGTCAGGCACAGGACCCGCCGAAAGCATCTGCATCAGGCATATTTCCGGTTTTCCTGGCGGGATTTTGCACGGATGCTGGTGGTGCTGACGGCGGCAACGGCGGTATGTTTTGCCTTTGACCGCGCCGGTTTCAGCGAGTCCAACAGCATTACGGTTTATATTCTGGGGGTTCTGGTCACGGCGGTGTGGACGGAAGGCCATTGGTACGGGGCCATGGCTTCGCTGCTCAGTGTGGCGGCCTTCAACTTCTTTTTTACGGTGCCGCGGTTTACCTTTCAGGCCAACGACCCCAGCTACCCGGTGACTTTTTTCATCATGCTTCTGTCCAGCTTTCTGGCCAGCTCGCTGGCGGCCCGGGTCAAAGCGCAAGCCCGGCTTGCCGCGGAAAAAGGGTACTATACCGAGCTGCTGCTGGAAAGCAGTCAGAAGTTGCTGAAAGGCCGGGACGAATGGGACTGCCTGCGCCTTGCGGCCGAACAGCTCCACCATCTGTTTGGCCGCCCGGTACTGTATGCACTGCACCATTCCGGCAAGGAATTGCAGCTGCGTGTGGAACCGGCGGACCAGACCCGGGTTCTGCAGGAACTTACACCCCAGGAATTGGGGGTGGCCCAGTGGGTTCGGCAGAATAACAAAAACGCCGGTGCCACCACCCATACATTGCCGGAAGCCAAATGGCTGTTTATGGCGGTAAGGGGTACCCAGGGGGTGATGGGGATTGTGGGAATCCCCGTTGGGGGCTATCCCGTTCCGGATATGTTTGAGAAAAACCTTATGGTGGCCATTCTGAATGAGTGCGGCCTGATCCAGGAACGGATGCGGCTGCAACAAGAGCGGCAGCAGGGGGACAAAACGGAGCAAAGCACGTCCCCGGTATAAAAGCATAGCAAAAGCAAGGGAGCCCGGCCGGATTTTTTCCGGCCGGGCTCCCTTTGCTGTTTGCGGCTTCCTTGGCGGCAAAGGCAAATTTATAAAGCTTTAATATGCCGTGGGGTTCCTTAATCCCTTTTTAGAACCATTTGCAGTATTCTAGGGTACGCAAACACGAAGTCGGGTTTGCAGGCTATACAGAGAAGAAAGAGGGTAAGTTTTATGCAAGCGTATCTGCTGATGCGGATTTTGGTTATTGCCATGGTACTGGTGTGTGCGGTGCTGCTTTGTACGGCAGCTAAAGCGGTGCACAAGGCATGGGTTCGGCTTGCCCATAAAGGGGGAAAAGAAAGATGATGGATCTTTTGATGGTGGGCACGCTGCTGGCGGGCTTTGGCCTGATTTGGCTGCTGGCGGAATGGTGCCGGCGCCAACTGGACGAACAGGACTGAAAGGCAGGAGAAAACGCTTATGATTTTGCTTGGAATCGTCGTAGTGCTGCTGGCAGGGTATCTTGTGTATGCACTTGCGCATCCGGAACGCTTTTAAAAGCGCATCAACCGTATAGGAGGAATACAGTATGTTACAACTGGTTGTGACAATCATCATCTACTTGATCCTTGTCATTCCGGTGGGGCGGTATATGTATCATATCGCCGCGGAAAAGCACACCTTCGGGGACCCGCTCTTCGACCGGGTCGATGGTGCCATCTATCGTCTGGGCGGCGTCAACCCCCGCAAAGGGATGAACTGGAAGCAATATGCGCTGACGCTGGTGGGCACCAACGGCGTGATGATCGCCATTGGCTACCTGATTCTGCGCATCCAGAGATTGCCGCTGTTCAACCCCAACGGCATCGATGGGATGGAACCCACGCTGGCGTTCAATACCATCATCAGCTTTATGACCAACACCAACCTGCAGCATTATTCCGGGGAAAGCGGGTTGAGCTACCTTTCCCAGATGCTGGTCATTATCTTTATGATGTTTGTGTCCGCAGCCAGCGGCTATGCGGCCTGCGTTGCCTTTATCCGCGGCCTGGCCGGAAAAACCAAAGACAATGTGGGCAACTTCTATGTAGACCTTGTACGCATCACCACCCGCATTTTGCTGCCCTTTTCGCTGGTGGGCGGCCTGCTGCTGGTCTGGCAGGGAGTTCCCCAGAATTTCAGCGCCAACCTTGTGGTGAATACGCTGGAAGGAACTTCTCAGGTCATTGCCATGGGCCCCATCGCGGCACTGGAGATCATCAAGCATCTCGGCACCAACGGCGGCGGTTTTCTGGGGGCCAACTCTTCCACCCCGCTGGAGAACCCCACCATGCTCTCGAATCTGATCGAGCTGTATTCCATGATGCTGCTGCCCGGCGCCTGTGTCATCACCTTCGGCAAGATGGTGGGCGAAAGCCGCCGGGAACGCCTGCGCAAGGAAAACGCCCTGCCCGCAGAACCCAGAAGCCTGACGGCCCGCCTCTTTGGGCAGGAGGGCCGCAGCATTTTTGCCGCCATGGGCATCCTGTTTCTGGTGGGACTGGCGGTCTGCTTCTGGGCAGAAAGCCAGGGCAACCCCGCCCTGGCAGACATCGGGCTGAGCCAGGCCGAGGGCAGCATGGAAGGCAAGGAAGTGCGCTTTGGCGTTGCCCAATCGGCCCTGTTCACCACGGTCACGACCTCCTTCACCACCGGCACCGTCAACAATATGCATGACACCCTGACCCCGCTGGGCGGCATGGTGCCGCTGCTGCATATGATGCTCAACTGTGTGTTCGGCGGCAAGGGCGTGGGCCTGATGAATATGATCCTCTACGCGATCCTGGCCGTGTTCATCTGCGGGTTGATGGTCGGGCGCACGCCGGAATACCTGGGCAAAAAGATCGAAGGCCGGGAGATGAAGCTCACGGCCCTGGGCATCATCGTGCACCCGCTGCTGATCCTGGTATTCTCCGCCCTGGCGGTGGCCACAGCCGGGGGGCTGGCGGGCATCACCAACCCCGGTTACCATGGCCTGACCCAGGTGTTGTACGAATATGCGTCTTCGGCCGCCAACAACGGTTCCGGCTTTGAGGGCCTGGCGGACAACACGGTGTTCTGGAATATGACCACGGGCATTGTGATGTTCCTGGGCCGGTATCTGCCCATTGTGATCCAGCTGGCCATTGCAGGCTCGCTGATGAAGAAAAACTTTGTCAATGAATCGGCCGGCACGCTGCGCACCTGCACCTTCTCCTTTGCGGTCATTCTGGTCTTCGTTGTATACATTTTTGCCGCGCTTACGTTCTTCCCGGCGCTGGCCCTGGGCCCCATTGCAGAGCATCTGACGCTTTGGGCATAAGGAGGCATTTCCGCTATGAGTAAAAAGAAACAGCAAACCATGCTGACGCCGGACATTGTCAAGCAGGCGTTGGTGGGAGCGTTCACAAAACTGGACCCGCGCTACATGATCAAAAACCCGGTCATGTTTGTGGTGGAGGTGGGCTTTTTCATTACGCTGCTGCAAACGGTCGTTCCCGGCATCTTTGGCGAAAGCGACACCAACCTGCGCACCTACAACCTGATCGTTTCGGTCATTCTTCTGGTCACGGTATTGTTTGCCAACTTTGCCGAGTCGGTGGCGGAAGGCCGGGGCAAAGCCCAGGCAGCCAGCCTGAAAAAGACCCAGAAGGATACGGTGGCCCATCTGCTGGACGAAAACGGCCGGGAAACCGAGGTTTCTTCCAGTGAGCTGCACAAGGGCGACGTGGTGATGGTCCGCGCGGGCGAGGTGATCCCCGGCGACGGCGAAGTGATCGAGGGCATCGCCTCGGTGGATGAATCCGCCATTACCGGCGAATCCGCCCCTGTGGTGCGGGAAAGCGGCGGCGATTTCTGTTCGGTCACCGGCGGTACCACCGTCGTTTCCGACTGGCTGAAGATCCGCATCGCTTCGGACCCCGGCAACAGCTTTCTGGACCGCATGATCGCTCTGGTGGAAGGGGCTTCCCGCAAAAAGACGCCCAACGAGATCGCACTGAATACCCTGCTGGTCTCGCTGACCATCATTTTCCTCATCGTGATCGTGACGCTGTACCCCATTGGCCTTTACAGCGGCGTGGTACTGCCCGTTTCTACGCTGATCGCGCTGATGGTGTGCCTGATCCCTACCACCATCGGCGGCCTGTTGTCCGCCATCGGCATTGCCGGTATGGACCGCGTCACCCGCTTTAACGTCATTGCCATGTCCGGCAAGGCGGTGGAAGCCTGCGGCGACGTGGATACCATGATTCTGGACAAGACCGGCACCATTACCTTCGGCAACCGTCTGGCGGCGGATTTCTTCCCGGTGGAGGGCGTTTCCCGCAGTGACCTGATCCGCTGTGCGGCGCTGACCAGTTTGCATGACGACACGCCGGAAGGCAAATCCACCCTGGAACTGACCCGCCGTCTGGGTGATGAAAGTGTGGAACTGCCCGGCTCTGTTTTTCAGGAATTCACGGCCCAGACCCGCATGAGCGGCGTCGATCTGCCCGATGGCACCAAAGTCCGCAAGGGTGCTTCCGATGCAATGGAACAGTATGTGACGGCCCAGGGCGGCGCGGTCCCGGCGGATTTGCACGGGCATGTGGAGAAGGTTTCTTCCCTGGGCGGTACGCCCCTGGTGGTCAGCGAAAACGACCGTATTCTGGGTGTCATCTACCTGAAAGATACGGTCAAACCCGGCATGACCGAACGGTTTGAGCGTCTGCGTGCCATTGGCATCAAAACCATTATGTGCACCGGCGACAACCCGCTGACCGCTGCCACCATCGCCAAGGAAGCGGGCGTGGACGGCTTTATTGCCGAGTGCAAGCCCGAGGATAAGATCCGGGTCATCAAGCAGGAGCAGGCGGAAGGCAAGATCGTGGCCATGACCGGCGACGGCACCAACGACGCCCCGGCCCTGGCCCAGGCAAACGTGGGCCTGGCCATGAACTCCGGCACCACCGCCGCCAAGGAAGCGGCCAACATGGTGGATCTGGACAGCGACCCCACCAAGATCCTGGAAGTGGTGGAGATCGGCAAACAGCTGCTGATCACCCGCGGCTCGCTGACCACCTTCTCCATCGCCAACGATATCGCCAAGTATTTCGCCATTATTCCCGCCATGTTTATGGCGGCCATTCCCCAGCTGCAGGTGCTCAACATCATGCACCTGTCCACCCAGTACAGTGCCATTCTGTCGGCGCTGATCTTTAACGCCCTCATTATTCCCTGCCTGATCCCGCTGGCCATGAAAGGCGTTCAATACCGCCCCATGTCCTCCGGCAAAATGCTGGCCCGGAATATGCTGATCTACGGTCTGGGCGGCGTGGTGACCCCCTTCGTCGGGATCAAGATCATCGACCTGATGATCACGCCGCTTTTGAGCGTCATTCTGTAAGGAGGATTTTGCAATGAATGCATCCCAAAAAAGCTTTTGGAGCGGTATGCGCCAGGCTGTATCTGTAACGCTGATCCTGCTGTTCTTGTGCGGTTTTGCCTTCCCTGTGGTGCTGACCGGCATTTCGTCGGTGGTATTCCCCTGGCAGGCCGGGGGCAGCCTGGTGGAAGCGGACGGTCAAGTTATAGGCGCCACCCACGTGGGGCAGGAATTTACCAAAGACTGCTTTATGAAGGGCCGCCCCTCGGCGTACCATTATAATACCTATACAGAGGATGCAAACGGCAACCGGTATTATAGCGACGGTACGGAATTTGGCGGGCTGGCGTCCGGTTCCAGCAATTACGCGCCTTCCAATCCGGCGCTGGTGGAACGGGTAGAGGCAGACATGGAAGCCTTTCTGGCGGCCAACCCGGGCCTATCCCGGGAAGATCTGCCCGCCGACCTGATGACGGCTTCCGGTTCCGGTCTTGACCCCCACATCTCCCCCGAAGCGGCGGCTATTCAGATCCCGGGCCTTGCCAAAGCCACCGGCCTGAGCCAGGAAGAACTGACGCAGATCGTGGCCGATAACACCCAGGGCAAACTGCTGGGGATTTTCGGCGAGCGGACGGTCAACGTACTGGGCGTCAATGTGCAGATCGCCCGGGCCATGGGCATGCTGGCACAGGACGGCGAATAAGAAACTCGCTGTTTCAACACGATATAACGCGGAAAAGCACAGCCTGCAACCTGCAATGGCAGGGGGCAGGCTGTGCTTTTTTGTGCATTTACCGTTTCTTAATTTAGGTATTGCATTCTTTTTACCGGTTTAAGTCCGGAAGATATATCATGAGTGTACACAAGGAGGGAACGGATATGTCTACCATAAAAAGACTTTCTTCCGGATTGAACGCAAATTTGATGCCGGTACAGAACGGCTGATGATGCACCACCAGCTGCTTGGCTTCTTTTTGCTGATCGTGGTGGCGCCGCTGCTGACGCTGTTGGCTGTGAGGGCGTGCGCTTGCATCCTTACCATGCCGTATATCCTGCTTTCGGCAATTTAATGCCATCTTTATGCGGTTTGCGCAATGCTTATACCTTCTTTTAGGGCAAAGCAGGTATTATACAAAGGAACTTTTGCAGTATAACAGGCAGAGCGGGATTCCCGGGGGAGGTAAAGTGGAATGGAAGCAACGGGTATACAAAAATCCATTGCGCATACGCGTTTGGGTACCCTGACCATTTTTGCGGGGTACGCATCCGGCTGCGGAAAGACATACAGAATGTTACAAACGGCACAAAGGGCGCTGCAGTGCGGCACGGATGTGGTGGTGGCATCTGCAGAACCGGAACTCTGGCCGGAAACCTAAAAGGCACAAGAGGAAAAGGCTGAAATAGTGTACGTTTACAGCCAAAGGCCGCTGCAGCCCTGCACCGCCAGGAACAGGACCCCGGCGCAGAGCAGGGGCGCGGCTTTGCCGGCGGGGCCGGAGGCCAGCCGGTCACAGATGGCGGTGAACAGGAAGGTGAGCACCGTGGATACCAGGCAGCCCACCAGGGCAAACCGAACCAGCGCCTGACCGGTGAGCAGCCCGGCAGCCAGGGGCAGCAGGGCAAAGGTGGCGGCGTTGAGCACGGCCACCAGGGCCCAGTTCCGGCTCTCGGTCCGCGGGCCGGAGTAGCACTCCAGAACCAGCGCCACCAGCGAGATGCCGCTTACCAGCATCACATCCAGCGGCGGCAGGATCGCGGCGGGGGCAAAGGCGTCCATTACAAGATACCACAGCAGCACCAGCCCGGTCACGGCGGCCAGGAAGATAGGCAGTTTACAGGTGTTTTTCATCACATCAACCTCCCCATTCGGTAGCGCCGGAACTGACGTCCGCACCGGTCACAAAGGCGCTGGCGGCGGTAACGGCCTTGGCCACTGCCTTGGAAGTCACGGTGGCCCCGGCCAGGGCGTCCACATTTTCGCCTACGGTAAAGGAGGTGCCGTTCCACAGGAACTGGGACAGGAAGTCCACATCGGACAGGGCACCCATGCCCAGGCCGTAGGTTTCCTGCATGTCCCGCACCACCAGGCTGGCAATGCTGCCGTCGGAATACACGCCCACCAGCATGGTGATGTCGCCGGCGTATCCGGCGGTGACGGTTTCGACCACATAGCCGTTTTCCGCCTTGTACACGGCGGAGATGCTCTCATCCTCGCCGGTGTATTCTTCTTCGGTAAAGCTGCCGGCGCCCGGCAGCAGGGTGGACAGGATGGACTGCAGTTCCTGCTCTTTGTTTTCCCGGGCAATGGGGGAAAGGACGGTGCGGCTCAGCAACAGCACCGCCGCAGCGAGCAGCAGCGCCGCCACAGGCGCAAGCCATTGTTTCTGTTTCATTGTGCGGCGCCTCCTTTCACGGTGCCAAAACGCTTGGGCGGCGTAAGCCGGTCCAGGCTCCAGGCACAGGCATTCATCAGCAGGATGGCGTAGGTGACGCCTTCCGGGAAAAGCCCGTAATAGCGGAATACCACGGTCAGCACACCGCAGCCCAGCCCGTAAAGCAGCTGGGCCCGGGGCGTTGCGGGAGAAGTGGCGTAGTCGGTAGCCATAAAGAAGGCGCCCAGCAGCACGCCGCCGCTCATCAGGCTGTACAGCATCCAAAGAACAGGATTCTGCCCTTTGGAGAAGATCAGGGTAAGCAGGGCCACGGTGCCCAGGTAGGCAGCCGGGATGCGCCAGGAGATCACCTTGCGCGCCAGCAGGTAGCCGCCGCCCAGCAGCAGCGCCAGGGCCGAAACTTCCCCGATGCAGCCGCCCATGTTGCCCAAAAACACATCCAGCAGGGATTCGGTGGGCAGGGCGGGCATCTGCATGTGGTGCAGCGGCGTGGCGGAAGCCACCATGTCCACCGAGAGAGCCAGAGGGTCCGGTTTGGTGCCTGCCGGTGCGTAGCGCACCATCCAGGACGGCCACAGCAGGACCAGCAGCGCCCGGGCCGCCAGGGCGGGGTTAAAGATGTTCTGCCCCAGGCCGCCGATCAGCCCCTTGACCACCACAATGGCAAACACACCGCCCACGGCGGCCAGCCAGTAGGGGACGGTGGCCGGCAGGGTCATGGCCAGCAGTACGCCGGTCACGGCGGCGGAAAGGTCCGGCAGGGTGTTGCTTTGTCTGGTCAGCTTGCGGTACCCCCACTCCGAGAGCAGGCAGGACAGCACCGTTACCCCCACCAGGGCCAGGCTGCGCAGACCAAAGAACCAGACGCCGGCCAGAAGGGCGGGCAACAGTGCCACCAGCACCGCGCCCATCAGGCGGCTGGTATGGGTACCGCTGTGAATGTGCGGGGAAGATGTCACAAGCAGTTTCATGCTTTTTTGGCCTCCTTCAGCAGCATTTTGCCTGCGCGGAACCGTTCCACCAGGGGCAGATGCCCCGGGCAGGCATAGGCGCAGCTTCCGCACTCGATGCAGTCCATCAAATGCAGGCGTTCCAGTTCTTTTTTGTTTCCGCTTTTCTCAAAGCGGTACAGGTACAGGGGCTGCAGATGCATGGGGCATACGGCCACACAGCGGCTGCAGCGGATGCAGGTGGGGGCGGAGGGCTGCGGCAGGGCTTCTTTCAGGCACAAAATGGCGTTGGTGCCTTTCAGTACCGGCGCGGCCAGATCCTTTTGGGCCACGCCCATCATGGGGCCGCCGCAAATGACTTTCTGCGTTTCCGCCCGGATGCCGCCCGCGGCTTCGATGGCCTGTTCCAGCGAGGTGCCGATGCGGACGATCATATTCTTGGGCGCTGCGGCGCCGTCGCCGGTAACGGTCACGATGCGGCGGGTCACCGGCTTGCCTTCGTACACCGCCTGGTACACCGAGGCGGCGGTGGCGGCATTGAACACGGCGCAGCCCACGGCGGCGGGCAGTTTGCCCGGCGGGACCTGACGGCCCGTGACCGCCTGGATCAGCTGCTTTTCGGCGCCCTGGGGGTACCGGGTGGGCAGCACCCGCACCTCGATGGCGGTATCCTTGGGCAGGGCGTTTTTCAGGATGCGGATGGCCTCCGCCTTGTTATCTTCCACGGCGATGATGGTATGCCGCGGCGTGAGGGTGTGCATCAGCGCCTCGGTACCGCGGATCACCTGCTCGGGGTAGGTGCAGAGCAGGGTGTCGTCGGCGGTGATATACGGCTCACATTCGCAGGCGTTGATGAGGATATAGTCCACCTGCCCCAGGGCCGAGAAGGCTTTCACGTCGGTGGGGAAGGTGGCGCCGCCCATGCCCACGATGCCCGCTTCCCGGATGATGCCCAGAATTTCCTGGGGGGAAAGCTCCTGGTGGGTCAGGTGGGGTTTCAGGGCGTCGTCCGGGGTGTCGGTGTAGTCGTTTTCGATCACAACGGACAAAACCTCCCGGCCATTGGGATGGGGGCGGGGTTCCACCGCCACCACCTTGCCGGAAACAGACGCATGGACCGGGGCGCACAGCCCGTCCGAGTCACCGATCTTCTGCCCCATTTTGACCTGGTCGCCCACCTGGACAAGGGGTGTACAGGCGGCGCCGATGTGCTGCACCATGGGCAGGACCACCTGCACCGGCAGGGGGGCGGGAACGGGCGCACCGCCCCGGGAAAGGTCTTTGTGCCCTTCCGGGTGGATGCCACCCCAAAACAGTTTTCTCATTGCTTACACCTCAATATTACGAGTGTTATGAACTTATGTGCGGATATGCTCCCGGAACCCGGGGCTGTACAGGATGCTGCCGTCGGGGCGCACCCACATGGCCTGTGCCCCAAAGGCATCCAGCAGGGCCTGCCCCTCTTGCTGGGGCAGGGTGAAAAGAGCGGTGGAAAGGGCATCCGCCAGGCCGGAATCGGGGCACAGGATGGTGACGGAACGCCAGTAGTCCGCGGGGAACAGGGTGTCGGGGTCGATGATGTGGTGGTAAGCCACGCCGTCCACTGTAAAATACCGCTGGTAGTCCCCGCTGGTCACCACCGAGAAATCCTCCACATAGATCGTGTGCAGGTATTCTTCCGGGGCATCGGGGTTCTGGATGCCCACCACCCAGGGCTGGCCGGTTTCCGGCTTGGGGCCGGTGGCGCAGACGTTGCCGCCCACGCTGATAAGCAGCCCGGCGGGGGCGCTGCCGCACACCTGCTGCACCGCGTAGCCTTTGGCAATGGCGCCCACATCCAGCCGCACTTCCGGGTCGGAGAAAAATACCGTATCCTTTTCTTCGTCGATCTGGATGCTGTTGATGTCGGTATGGGCCGCGGCGCGTTCCAGCGCATCCCGGTCGGGCAGCGCGGCTTCGTCGGGGTACTGGACCCCCAGTTCCCGGGCGTCGTGCCACAGGCTCAGCACACTGCCCATGGCGATGTTCACCTTGCCCCCGGTCCGGGTATACAGGTCCTTGCTGAACAGCAGCAGGTCGATGATCTTCCGGTCCACGGATACCGGGGCTTCCCCGGCGTGATCGTTGACGGTCTTGAGGTTGTTCATACCCTCGTACTCGTTGTAAATATCGTACAGCTGGTGGTATTCCAGCAGATCGTCGTGGATGGCCTGGGCCGTGGCGGTAAAATCGGCCTCGGTTTCTGCATAGCCCACTATGGTGGTGACCGTATCAAACAGGGTCAGAAAGGTGGCTTCATACCGCTTGGACGCGGTTTCCCCCGTCTTTGCCGGTGCGGCTGTGCACCCGCAAAGCAGGAGGAGCGCCAGGAGCAACGGGAACATTCGCTTCATACAATCTCTACTTTCCGGATAAAAGGGCGGTCAGGATAAGGGACCGCCCCGGTGTCTGGGGCCTGCCGGGGGAAAACTCACGCCCCGGCTTTGGCCACCAGCGCCTGGAATTCCCCGATGGAAACGGTCACAGAGGCAGCCAGGTCCGCATCGGCGGCGCCGCCTTTTTCGTTGATGGCAATGCCGGAAACTTCTTCGGGGGTCTTGCCCACCACATAGGCGGAGAAGGCGGCCGCCTGCTCATACCATTCCTTGCCGATGGAGCTGGCCTTCTTCATGCCGTAGTCGTCGCCCAGCTGATTTTTGGAGAGCACGGGGGCGGTCAGGTCGGTGGTGACGGCGCCGGCGGTATCAAAGTTCACATCCGCCTGCACCGCGTCGATGATGCAGCTGGTGATCACATCGCCGTTCAGGGTGATGGCAGCCACCGTGGCATAGGTCTGGGCGGTGCCGTCCCCTTCCGGACCGGCATCCTTGCTGCCCGCAATGTCGGTGGAGGTGGTAAGCACCAGGGTGTCCCCCTGCCGGGCGCCCAGATGGGTGGCGTTGGCGGCAGCCTGTTCAATGGCGTCCAGGTATCCGGCAATGGAGATGGTCACCGAAGCCGCCAGATCGGCCTCGCCCGCTTTGCCTTCCTCGGTCACGGCAATGCCGCGGATCTCTTCCAGGGTCTTGCCTTCCACATAGTCAGCCAGCGCCTGGACCTGCTCGTTCCATTCCTTGCCGATGGAACTGGCCTTGACCATGCCGTAGTTGCTGCCCAGCTCGTTTTTGGAGAGCACGGGGGCGGTCAGGTCGGTGGTGATGGCGCCGGTGGCGTCAAAGTTGATTTTGGACTGGATGGCGTCGATGACGCAGTCGTCGATGACCCCTTCATCGGTGACGGTCACGGCCACCAGTTCCAGATTGGCCTGGGCGACGCCTTCCCCTTCCGCGGCGGCGCTTTTGCTGCCCGAAATATCGGTGCCCAGGTAATAGCCGGTTTTGACCGCGGCGCCGGAATTTTCCGGGGTGGATACCTGGGTGGGTTCGCCGGCCGGCGGAGCCGACTCTTCCGGCTGGGGTACCGCCACCACGGCGGTGCTGCCGCAGGCAGTCAGGGTGCCCGCTGCCAGCGCGCCGGCCAGGATCAGTGCAAACAGTTTTTTCATGGGTGATGCCTCCTGCATTATGATTCGGTGTGATCTATCTGCTTCATTTCAAAGTGGATCAGAAATGACAACAGTGCCCGCAATAGAATGACGGCGCCCAGTACCATCAGTTCGTTCATCTCGCGTACCAGGACCGTTTTCAGGATCTCTGCCGCCATTTTGAATTCCAGGCTGGTGGCCAGGCCGTTGGCCAGGGCAAACTTTACATCCGCGTTGGTATGGGCCACAAGCCCTTTCAGATACCGCAGGAAGGCGGCTGCCGACGAAACGGCCACCACAAAAATGCCCATCAGTTCCAGAATTGCAATCAGGGTAGGCAGGATCATTTCAATGAATTTTACCAACATACGATGCCTCCATATTCGATGTAAAGGGCAGGTCCGCCGCGATCATGGCCCGGAAACAGGCCGCAGAGATAGCGCCGGTCAAAAAGCCGGTGCCAATGGCGACCAGCAGCAAAAAGGGAAGATACGCAAACACATAGCCGGAGCGCAGCAGCACCACCGCCACCAGGATCTGCCCGACATGATGGGCCGCCGCGCCGCAGACGCTGACCCCGTAGATGGAAAGGAAGGGCAGCCGCCGTGCAAGGACCATGACGGCCAGCGCCAGCAGTCCCCCGGTGATGGAAAAGAAAAACGCGGTAATGCCGCCCCCGAACAGGGAACCCAGAAGGCACCGCACCCAAAGGATCTGCAGGGCGGTCCGGCTGCCCAGAAAATACAGGGCAAACAGCGTTACCAGGTTTGCCAGCCCCAGCTTGATGCCTGGCAGCGGGACCAGCAGCTGCAAGGGGATAAACCGTTCCATATAGGATAATCCCAGGGCCAGCGCCGTCAGCAGGGCGCCCCGGGCCAGGCGTCGGGTCTTGTCCATGGTGTAACCTCCTATCCGGTAACGCCGTCGATCTCAGGGGCGTCCGCGCCGCCCGTCAGCCGCAGTTCCAGCCGGTTGGGCAGGCAGACGATGCTCTGCCCGGTTTCCTTGTGCCAGCCGCTCTTGACGCAGTCCTGCCCCGGGCAGTCGGCGTCCAGGATGCAGACCCGGCCGTTTTGGATCTGCACGGTGTTCCGGTAACGGCCCTCCACCACAAATTCCCGGTCCACTGCCAGGGGGTACTCCCCCAGCAGGGTGCCGTCCTGCCAGACCTGGACCGTGGCAGCTTTGCCCCCGGTGCCTGCGGCATAAAAGATCAGCAGGGCCACCGCCGCCAAAAAGATCAGGGCGGCTGCCAGAATATCTCCCCGGCACAGGGTCAGCCGGGGCTGTTTGGGTTTATCGTTCCTCATACAAGCCTCTGCGCTTACGCATCACATTCAGCGCCACAAACTGGCGCAGCAGGTCCACGGTGCCCGCCGTGCCCAAAAGGCTGCTGTTGATGGTCAGGTCGTAGCGGTCCAGGTTGGCCCATTTTTCACCGGTATAGAACCCGTACAGCCGGGACCGTTCCCGGTCCTGGAACAGGGCCTCCCGCTGGGCTTCCTCCCGGGAAAGACCGTTTTCCTCCATGATCCGCTGCAGGCGCTGGGCCATATCGCAGTGGATGAACACCCGCATGACCCCTTCGCGCCCGGCCAGCAGGTGGTCGGCGCAAAAACCGACCACCACGCAGGGCCCTTTGGCGGCCAGCTGCAGGATCTGTTCTTGCCAGCCGTCGTCGCTGCCGGTGGGCAGGGTGTCCACATTGTAAAAGGGAATATCCAGTTCCCGGGCCAGGCGGCGGCCAATCTCCCGCCCGCCGCTGCCGTATTTCCGTGCAATGGTTATAATCATCCGCCAGCTCCGTTCTATTCCCCGAAAATCCCCGAAAAAACATTTGCCAAAATTATAACGAGCACGGCTTAATGGAAAATTACGCCACCCTTAATATTTATTAAGAAAAAATCGGAGGCCTCCCTTTGCAGGGAGGCCTCCGGCCTCTTGTACGGTTATGGGTGGTTGGGTTCGGGTTCGTCCTCCCGGGCGGGCATGGGCAGGCGCACGGTCATGGTGGTGCCCCGGCCCGGTTCGCTGTCCACACAGACTTTGCCGTGGTGCTCCTGGGCCACCTGCTGCACAATGGCCAGCCCAAGGCCGGTGCCCTTGCCGCGCTCCTTGGTGGTAAAGAAGGGCTCAAAAATATCCTTCACCAGCGCGGGATCGATGCCGGGGCCGGTGTCGGCAATGCGGAAGCAGATCTCGTCCCCCTCCGGTTCGGTGGTAACGGTCAGGGTGCCGCCCTCGGCTTCCATGGCCTGGTAGGCGTTCAAAATCAGGTTCAGCAGCATCTGGGAAAGCTGGATCTCGTTGCCGTACAGCCACAGGTGCCGGCATTGCAGGCGGGTGTTTACCTGCACTTTGGGGGGCTTGGCGGGGGCGGCAATGTCCAGTGCCCGCTGGGCCAGATCGTCCGGCGCCACGTACTGGAAGGTCAGGGCGGTGTTTTTCCGGGAAAGGTCCGAAAGGCGGGAGATGATGGTTTTCGCCTTCCGGGATGCCTCGTAGATTTCCAGCACGTTGTCGTAGGTTTCTTCGTCCTCCGGGGGCAGTTTTTCCAGCACCATGATGGAATACCCCATGATGGGGGTCAGCAGATTGTTGAATTCATGGGCAATGCTGGACGTCAGGGTGCCGATGATCTCCAGCCGCTGATGATGGGCCAGCGCCTGGGATTTTTTGCTCACTTCCTCCAGGGCCAGGTTCCGCTCCCGCAGGGTGAGCACCTCCTGCTGGGCCCGGGCGCTGCGCCGGGTCACCAGCACAATGGACCCGGCCAGCAGCAGAATGCCCACCACGATCATGCTGCTGTAGGCGGTCAGCCGTATGGTGGACATCTGGATGGGCCGCTTGATGGTCTCAAAGTTCAGGGAAGCCCCCACCACAAAGACGCCGTTGTTCCCGGCGGCCGGAAGGGCGGCCATCCGCGCGGTGTAGGCTTTGGCCTGCCCGGTGGCCCGGGCCTGGTAGAAGAGCGTCACCGGCTCGGTGCTGTCCCGGCAGCCCAGCAGCGCATCCAGTTCCTCCTGCTGGATGGCCGCCCGGGCATCGTCGCCGATCCGTTCCGCCGTAATGCCTTCCGCCGTCTGGTATACCACGGTCCGCCCGCCGGCGTCCAGCAATAGAATCCGGTCCTGCGTTCCGGCGATCAGATTCCCCGCCACCGTTTTATAAAAGGCGGTCAGTTCCACCAGCACGGCGTATTGCAGCCGGGATTCGGTTTCTTTTACAAAGGAAAGATAGATGGTTCCGTCCGTGTCCACACAGGGGCGGATGGCAACCTCCCCTTCCAGCCCGGCGTCGGCGGGGAAGGTATAGTCGGTTTTGCCCTGCACGGAATACAGGATGGTTTCGCCCTCCAGGCAAAGGATGTCGTAAGCCAGCGGATGCTGGGCCAGAATGGTTTCTTCCAGCTGGCGGGCAAGGTCGGTGGTGTCCCCGGTCTGGCGGTAGGTTGCTTCCGCTTCCTGGATGCCGTCGCGCTGCAGGGTGTGCTGCAAATCCCGGGAAATCTGCTGCAGATAGCTGGTGATGCTGCGGTCCACCGAGCGGGTCAGCCCCAGAAGCTGGCGGTCCTCGTTTTCAATGATCAGGCTTTCGTACTGTTGAAAAACGCGGAACACCATAAAGATCCCGGCAAAAATCAGCACAAGAATCAGCAGCATGGCCGCCAGAAATTTACGCTCCTGCCGGATGAATTGCTTCAATCAAAATCTCCCCCTTGCCAAAGGCTGCGCGCATCTTTATACTGGATATCATACTGTAAGAACCATACCATGTAAAGGGGGAAGCACAGTGGCGGACCTTGTACTCATCGTGGATGACGATAAAGCCGTTTCGACCATGTTATATAAGGTGATGGGCAGCAACGGGATACAGGCGGACACCGCCGATTCCGGGGAACAGTGCCTTGCCATGCTCAGGCAGAAACAATATGACCTGCTTTTGCTGGATATCAACCTGTCCGGTATGGACGGCTTCCAGGTCATCCAGCAGATCCGGCAAAACGGCAGCAAGATCCCCATCATCATTGTCAGCGGCCGCAAAGAGGACTACGATACCCTCTATGGCTTGGATATCGGGGCGGATGACTACATCACCAAACCCCTCAACCCCGTCACCCTGGCCGCCAAGGCCAAGGCGCTGATACGCCGCAGCCGGGGCAGCCTGCCCGGGTCGGACCAGGTGATCACCGCCGGTCCCTTCCAGTACAATACCAGCACCCTCCGGTTTTACAAAAACGGGCAGGAGATCGTCCTTTCCTCCAAGGAAAACGCCATGATCAAACTGTTCATGGACAATGTGAACCATATCTTTTCCAAGGATATGATCTATGACCTGGTGTGGGGGTCGGCCATCATTGACGAAAACGCCATCATGGTGTACATCAACCGCCTTCGCGCAAAAATCGAGGATGACCCCTCCAGCCCGCGGTATATCCAGACGGTCCGGGGACTGGGGTACCGCTTCGTCATTCCCTGAACAGCGGCCTGCGGGCGGAAAACGTACAAAAGAAACAGCAAACGGCACCGGTTCGTTACGAACCGGCGCCGTTCTGTCTGTGCCCGCCCGGGAATGACCCGGGCAGCCCAGGTACAGCAATCACAAAAAAGGCTATTCCGGCCGGACCGCTTCCAGCCGGTACAGCCGGGCCAGAAAGTCCCCTTCGCCGGTGGGGTTCTCCCCGCAGGAACCGTCGGAGGTGACCAGCCCCGCCTGCATCAGTTCGTCGCCGTAATGGCAGCGCGCCGTGCCGTCGGGGGCGGTGACCCGGTAGAGCCGGTCGGGGTCCAGGCCTGCCAGCCGTACCCGGCGGAACCCGGCGTTGACCTCCTGCAAGACCCGGTACACCCCCACCAGGGCGGTGTTCCGGTCCGGCGAAACGGTCATCCAGGCGGCTTCGTTGCCGGCAAAGGGGCTTTGCAGCCGCCAGAAGGTGCCGAACTGCACCACCTGCCGCCACTGTTTGGCAAAGGCCACCTGCCGGGTGATCTGGGCGCATTCCTCCGCCGAAAGACGGTTCAGGTCCAGCTCATACCCGAAGGTGCCGAACAGTGCCACCGCGGCCCGGGTGGCCAGCGGCGTGGTGCGGCCCAACTGGTGGTTGGGGCAGGCCGACACATGGGCGCCCATGCTGGAAACGGGATAGACCATCGAGGTGCCGTACTGGATCTTCAGCCGTTCCACCGCGTCGGTGTCGTCGCTGGTCCAGCACTGGGGCGCGTAGTAGAGCATGCCCGGGTCAAACCGGGCCCCGCCCGAAGCGCAGGATTCGAAGAGGATCTCGGGGAACCGGGCGGTCAGCCGCTCATACAGGGCATAGACCCCCAGAATATACCGGTGCAGCACGGTGCCCTGGGCGGCGGGGTCGGTGGTGCGGGACCAGGCATCGCTGATGCTGCGGTTCATATCCCATTTGATGTAGCACACCGGCGCGTCGGCCAGCAGGGATTCCAGCCGCCCGTACAGATAATCCACCACCGCGGGGTTGCCCATATCCAGCAGATACTGGTGTCGCCCGGGATGGGGCCGCTCCCCCGGCAGGCCCAGCACCCAGTCGGGATGTTCCGCCCACAGGCGGCTGTCGGCGCTGACCATCTCCGGTTCGATCCACAGACCGAAATCCAGCCCCATGCGGTTCAGCGCTTCCCCAAAGCCTTTCAGGCCGCCGGGCAGCTTGCGGTAGTTGATCTCCCAGTCGCCCAGGCCGCCCCGGTCGCTGTCCCGGTGGGCGAACCAGCCGTCGTCCAGCACAAACAGTTCAATGCCCAGTTCTTTGGCCTTGGCCGCCAGGGTCAGCAGCTTGTCCTGGGTGAAGTTAAAGTAGGTGGCTTCCCAGTTGTTCACCAGGATGGGCCGCACCTTGTCCCGCCAGCGGCCCCGGGCCAGCCGGGTGCGGTAGAGGCTGTGGAAGGTCTGGGACATGCCGTTGAACCCGGCATCGCTGTAGACCAGCACCGCCTCGGGGGTGGTAAAGGTCTGGCCCGTCGTCAGCGGCCAGCAGAAATTCTGGGGATGGATGCCCATGGTCACCCGGGTCTGGTGGTAGGGGTCTACATCCGCCCGGGCGGCAAAGTTGCCGCTGTACACCAGGCTGAAGCCCAGCACCTCCCCGGCAATCTCCCCGCTGCCGGGTCGGGCCAGGGCCAAAAATGGGTTGAAATGGTGGCTGGAACAGCCCCGCAGGGAATAGACCCCCTGCACCCCCGCCGTCAGCGGCCGGGTCACGATCTGCCGTTCCCGGGCCCAGGCGCCGGTCAGTTCCACCATCTCATAGTCGGCGTCGGGCAAATCCAGGCACAGACTCATGGCACAGTCCAGTTCCAGGGTGCCGGGGCCGGTATAGCCGATCTCGGCATGGCGGGCGATGGCTGCAAAATCCCGGAAAATGGTATAGTACAGCGTCACCTTCACCCCGGCCCGGTCATCGGCCAGCACCATGCGCAGGGTGTCGGCTTCCTCGGGAGCCTCCACATAGGTGGCAGGCAGCCCTTCCAGGGCCGGTTTGCCCGGTACAATGCTGTGTTCCCGGTAGGTCAGGGCCAGCAGACGGCTGCCCGCCGGTGTGCGGGCGTCCAGGGCAGGCAGGTGCATGTCCCCGGTGCCGCAGGTGGGGTATTCCCGGCGCAGATGCTCCAGCGAGAGCGCGTCGTCCTCCTCGGAACAGCAGACCGACATGGGCCGGGGGCGGCACTCGAACAGGTGGTCAAAGTCCGGCCGGTCGTGCAGGGCCTTGCCGCAGTACAGCTGGATCAGCTCCCCGCCTGGCAGCACCTTCATCAGATAGCTGAGATGTTGGTTGTACAAATGAAAAGTCTTGGTTGCTTCATGAAACCGGATCGGCATCGGCATCCTCCAGCACAAAGGCGTTCATGGTGTAAAATTCCAGCGTGCCCGCAAAGGGTTCGGCGGCAACGGTGTCGTCCCGGCCGAACAGGCGGGTGGTGAGTACGGCTTCCCCTTCGTTCACAAACACTTCCAGGGTGGAGCCGTCCAGGTAGAGGTCCAGCGTCTGCAGCCGGGGCAGTTTCATCCGGCGCACTGTGCGCCCGGCGCCGCATACGGTGCCCGCATCCAGCGTCAGCACGCCCTCCCCGGCGCGGTAGCACAGCCGGGCATCCTCCAACAGGCGCAGGGTCAGGTCGGTATCCGGCTTCACATGCAGCACCAGTTCGCACCGGCGGCTGTGGGCGGTAAAGCCCCCGGCGCCCTCGGCGGTGTGGGGGGCGCTGCGCAAAGCCTGCAGTTCCCGCAGCGGGATCTGGCGCAGAGCGCCGTTCACCCAGTGCAGTTCCCGGGGCAGGGACAACGCCTGGTCCCAGCCGTTCCGGGCGCAGGGGTTGCAGCCATAGTCCGCCTCGGACATGCCCATCCAGCCAAACAGCAGCACCCGGCCGTCGTCGGCTTTCAGGGTGCGGGCGGCGTAGTAGTCGAACCCGTAATCAAAGGAAATAAAGTCGCCCAGGGTGGTCTGGCCGCTCAGGGGACCGTCCACCGGGAAGCAGCCGCACTGGTGGGGGTTGGCAAACCGGTAGGTTTCGTGAGGGATGCCCTGGGGGCAGGCGATGAGCAGCGGCTGGCCATCCACCACGGCGTAGTCGGGGCATTCCCACATAAAGCCGAAGGGCTGTTCGGTGCGCAGGGTGTTCACATGGCGGAACCGGGTACCGTCCTCGCTCTCGTACACCAGGGCGCAGCCCTCATCCTCCTGGGTACGGGCGCCCAGCAGCATATACAGTTTGCCGTCTTGCTGTACCCACTGGGGGTCCCGCACATGCTGGGTCACCCAGGCGGGAAAATCCTCGTTGGTCATCAGCAGGGTCTTGCCGGTAAAGTGTACGCCGTCGGTGCTTTCGGCCCGCAGCACGTTCTGTTCCCGCCCGGCGTGGATGTAGTCAAAATCCCCGTGGTGCCGCACGTTGCCGGTGTAGTACAGGTACAGTTTGCCGTCCCGCAGCAGGGCCGACCCGCTGTATACGCCGTCCCGGTCCCGGCGGTCATCGGGCCACAGGGCCACCGGCTGGCGGCGGTAGTGTACAAAGTCCCGGGTGGTATAGTGGCCCCACACGCAGGGGGTGCGTTCTTTGGTGCGGCAGGCCAGGGGAGAGGTCACATAAAAAATGTGGAAGGTATCGCCCCACTGGCACAGGCCGTTGGGGTCGCCCAACGTGCCGGAAAGGGGTGTCAGGTGGTACGCCGGGCGCCAGGGGTCCGCCGGTGCGGCGGCCATGGCGTCGTAGACGGCCCGGACCTGTTGGGAATAGGCGGAATGTTCCATACAGAAGCCTCCTTGGGGAATATTCCCCGAAGGCCCGGGCAGCCGAAGCCGCCCGGGCAGGGAATGATGGGATTACTGAACGGCCGCAGCCGCGTTCTTTTTGGCCAGTGCCTTGCCAAAGACGATGGTCAGGGCCAGGCCCACGCCCAGGGCGATGAGATGGGCGATGATGTAGTTAAGGTAGCCGTTGTTGGCGGGGTCGCAGATGGCCATGCCGGGCACGGCGGTGGTGCCGAAGCCCAGGGCCGCCAGGTTGGCAAAGTAGACGTAGCAGCCCGCGCAGGCGCCGCCGATGCAGCCCGCCACCAGGGGGAACTTATACCGCAGGTTGACGCCGAAGATGGCCGGTTCGCTGATGCCGAACAGGGTGGAGATGAAGGAGGGGATGCACAGTTCCTTGATCTTGTTGTTTTTCCAGTTCAGGGCCAGATACCCCAGCACGGCGCCGCCCTGACCCATCAGGGCCACCGACATCAGCGGGTTGAGGAAGTTGCGGCCGGTGTCGGACAAAAGCTGGGCCTCGATAGCGCCGAAGATGTGGTGCAGGCCGGTGATGACGATGATCTGCTGCACACCGGCAAAGACCATGTAACCCACGGCACCCAGGTTCTGGGTCATCCAGACCAGGGCGTTGGTGATGCCGCTGGAGAGCAGACGGCCCGCAGGGCCCACGATGGTGAAGAGCAGCACGGTGGAGATGAGCACCGAGCACATGGGCGAGAAGAGCAGCTTGACCACGTCGGGGATCTTTTTGTCGAAGAAGATGTCCAGCTTGGCCACGATGAAGCCCATCATCAGGGCGATGATGATGCCGCCCTGGAAGCCCACCAGTTCGATGTTCAGCCCGAACAGGCTGATGCTGTCCGGCGTGACAAGGCCCTTGGCGGCGTCATAGGCGTTGGCCAGGGAGCCGTCCAGCATGATGGCGCCCACCACCAGGCCCAGGATGGGTTTGCCGCCGTACCGCTTGCAGGCGGAGTAGCAAACCGCCATGGGCAGAATGTTGAAGATGCCGTTGGCCGCCAGGCTGACCAGCTTGTTGATGGCAAACAGGGTGGCGTTGCTTTCCACCACGCTCCACTGGGACAAAACCCCCGTCAGGCCGGAGAGCAGCGCTGCCGCCAGAATGCCGGGCATGATGTCCACAAACACGTCGGACAGGGACTTGATCACCGCCTGCAGCGGGTTCATCCGCTGGGCGGCTACCTGTTTTACCTCGGCCATGGTGCTGCCCGCGGTGCCGGTGTAATTGGCAAAGACCTCGTAAATTTCGTTGACCAGCCCCGCGCCGAAGATGATCTGCAGCTGGTTGCCCGCAATGAACTGCCCCTTCACCAGGTCCACATTCTCGATGCCGTCCCGGTCGATCTTGTCATAGTCCTTCAGCACGATGCGCAGACGGGTGGCGCAGTGGGTGCTGGCCACAATGTTGTCCTGCCCGCCCACCAGATCCACGATCTGCTTGGTAATGGCCAGGTACCGTTGCTCTTTGTTTTCGCTCATGATATGCCTCCTGAGTCGATGGGTGATTTTCTGCCTTTTTTGTAAAACCGGTTTTTCTATTTATGATTATAGCTGCTTGCTTCCCTTCTTTCAATTCGCAATAATTCACAAATTTTGGGACTGTTTTTTGTGAAACCGGTTTTATTATTGGACAAAATAGCCTTTGTCGTACCGGTTTGACGCTTTCCCGGCGGCTATGGTATAATGGGTACAGCAAAGGCGCCGCCCGGCGGGCGGGCCCGGCAACATCAGGCAAGGCGGTGATTGTATATGAAAGAACGGGCAACCATTGACGATGTGGCCCGTATGGCGGGGGTGGCCAAAAGTACCGTTTCCCGCTTCCTGAACGGAAAACCGGTTCGAGAGGAAAGCGCCCGTCGCATCCGTCAGGCCATCGACCACTACGGCTATGAGGCCAATGTCTTTGCCCGGCTGAGCGCCAAACAGAGCCATATCATCGGCATCATCCTGCCGGGTTTTGACTCCACCACCACACCCCGGGTGCTCACCGCCATGGACAAGTACCTGCGCACCAAGTCCTACACGCCCCTTTTCATCAATACCGAAGGGGACCTTTCCTACGAGGTGCACAGCATCGGCAGCCTGGCCCGCATGAATGTGGACGGTATCATCATCGTGGCCACCTACATCACCCCCGCCCACGAAAAAGCCGTGGAGGAGATCGACCGGCCGGTGATCTTCATGGGGCAGGAGTTCCGCCCCGGGGTGTCCATTCTGGACGACAACCTGGCAGCGGGGGAGGAACTGGGCCGGTACATCGCAGCCCGGGGCCTGACCGATGTGGGGCTTATCTGGGTTAGCGAGGATGACATCGCCGTGGGCCTGCAGCGCAAGGAGGGTATCCTGCGGGGGCTGGCCGCCGGCGGGGTCACCAAAGTGCGCAACTACCTGGCGGATTTCACCTACCGCACCGCCTGCGCCGTGGCCCGGGACATTCTGCGGGACCCCCAGCGCCCCCAGATCCTGGTTTGCGCCACCGACCGCATTGCCTACGGCGTCTACAAAGCGGCCCAGGAACTGGGCCTGCGCATCCCCCAGGATATTTCGGTCACCGGTTTCGGCGGCTACGAAACCAGCGAACTGCTGGCCCCGCCCCTGACCACCCTGCGCTTTGACGCCGAGACCCAGGCCGTGGTCTGTGCCGACACGGTCCTCAAGATGATCCAAGGGGACCCGGTCAGCCCCAAACAGCTGGTGGGTTACCATTTTATAGAGGGCGGCAGCGTAGACCGGAAATAAAACAGAAGAGTCTGTATGGAAAAGCAGCCTGCACCGCATGGTGCAGGCTGCACTTTTCTGTCGGAGCAGCAGAGCTTGTGGGACCAGGCTGCCGCCGGTGTGGAAAAACGCCAAAGAATATCCCCGGCTGCCGGCGCTCTGGGCCGGTGCTGCCGCGGCGCAAAACTGACCCCATACAACACAAAAAGCCGGACCCCTACGGGTCCGGCTTTTTGGCTGCGGTTTACAGCGGCTGGCTGCCGAATTCCTGATACAGTTCGGGCAGGATGGCCGCCAGGTTGGTAAATTCCTTGATGTTGTGGGCAAACAGGCCCTTGGGCACCAGGTCGGGCACCCGGGCGCCTTCCGGCAGGATCTTGCGGTATGCGCCCTCCACCAGGGCGTAGCCGATCCAGAACCGGGACCGGAAGAGGATGCCGTCCTTATACGGCGCCCACACATGGGTCATGGCGGCGGGGCAGCCTCCTTCGCCAATGGCGCAGACCATACTCTGGCCGTGGGCGGTGTCGTCCTCGGCCACACCGTAGCCGGTCTGGCAATAGTCCTGGTCCTCGCCTTTCAGAAAGAGATTGCGGTCCGCAAAAGGCACGGCCCGCACCGGGCTGGGCCCGCCGGCCAGTACCGCCAGCTTTTCCGCCGGCACTTCCGCCAGGGGACGGGTGAAGAATTTGTAATAGGGCAGGGCCATTTCCTCATGGCTTACGCCTACTTTTTTGTTCATTGGGTTTGCTCCTTTCCCGCGGGATGGCGGCTGCGCCAAAAGGCCAGCAGGCGGCCCCGCACAATGTTCAAAAAGACCCCCACGTACCATACGCCCGCCAGCATGGCGGCGCCGATCTGTACCGGCAGGCTGCCCAGGTCTGCAAGGCCCACCGGGGAAAGAATGGTCAGCCCAATGGCCCAGCCGCACAGCCAGGCAGGGCAGAAGATCCACCGGGGAAAGAACCCTGAGATGATCACTGCCAGGCCGCCCATGACAAAGAGGGTCAAAAACAGTTCCAGGTCAGGGTTCAGGGGCAGTTTGTCCATGACCACCAGGGCCAGCCAGGCCCAGAAATCCCCCAGCAAAAACCCGGCGGAGATTTTGGGCGCATCGGCGGCTTTGTCGCCGTTCGCGGCGCACAGCCCCGCGCAGATCAGTGCCACGGCGCCGGTGGTCACGCCGATGTAGGGGGCCGCCACCGCCCACAGGGGCGGCAGCAGCGCAATGCAGAAGGCCAGGGTCAGGGTTTCCGGTTTGTTGCGCATCATCGGTCCCCGTTACCGGCAGTCGGCGATGTACTGGGCGATGGCCTCGCCGGCCATGCGGCCGGAGTTGACGGCAAAGCCCATGGAGTTGCCGGGCAGGGTGAAGTTGTAGCTGTCGCCGTAGAGGGTGTTGGCGTCGGAACCGGCGCTGTACAGGCCCTCAATGGGCAGGTGGTCCTTGTTGAGCACCTCGCAGTATTTGTTCACTCGTACGCCGCCCACGGTGCCGTAGGCGCCCAGGTAGTATTTGCCCACCAGATACTTGCCCTTGCCGGTGATGGGGTGCAGGTATTTCTGGGGTTTGTGGTACTGGCTGTCCACACCGCAGCGGCACATGGCGTTGTAGTCGTCGAGGGTGGCCTGCAGTTTGTCGGCGTCGATGCCCAGTTTTTCGGCCAGTTCGGGGATGGTCTCGGCCTCAAAGTAGGCTTCGTAGCCCTGTTCCACCGCCAGCTTGGCCTGGCCCTCAAAGTTCAGGAAGGCTTCGGCCGGGTGGACGATGTCCATAATGTCGGGGCCGTTGATCTTGTACTGTTTCAGGATGCCCTCATCCATGATGCAGTACCCGTAGTTGCCGGGCTGCAGGGCCAGGGCGTTGCCCGCGTAGGTGGTGTTGCCCAGGTCGCCTTCGTTCATAAAGCGGTCGCCCAGCTGGTTGATCATCAGGTTGGGCTGGCGCAGCACGGCGTCCAGCAGGAACCAGTTCAGGTTGTCGGGCAGCTGGTAGATGGCCTCGATGTTCTGGCCGAACTTCTCGGCGCCCACTTCCCACATCATCTTCAGGCCGTCGCCGGTGATGCCGGGAATGCGGAAGGAGAAGTAGTCCTTGCCCATGTGCAGGCCGAACTCTTTCTCAATCATCTCGGGGTTGTTGCCAAAGCCGCCGGTGGCCACCAGCACGGCCTTGCCCCGTACTTCGATGCCGTTGCCGTCCTTGTCCACGGCTACCGCGCCGCAGACCTTGCCGTTCTCCACGATCAGCTTGGTGGCAGGGGTTTCCAGCAGGATGTCACAGCCCAGCTCCTTGGCGCGCTCGGTCAGGACCTTGACCATGGCACCCGCGGCGCGGGGGCCGATGACGCCGTTTTCCGGCTTGACGATGTGCCAGGTGGCTTCGGATTCCTTGAAGTAGCGGAAGGCACCCGCAAACTCCACGCCCATCTCCTGCAGCCAGTCGATGGTGTCGGCGCTCTTGTGGAAGTAGGTCTGCACCAGGTCCTCATCCACCCGGTAATGGGTGTATTCCATGTGCATCTGCAGGGCCTTGTCCACACTGATGTTGTTGAACTGGGCGCGCTGGATCTTGGTATCGATGCCCAGGGGGCCCATGCCCATGTTGGCGGCGCCGCCGGTGGCGCTGGATTTTTCCAGCAGGACGGATTTGAGCCCCTGTTCACCCACGGTAACGGCAGCGGCCAGGCCGGCGGGACCGCCGGCTACGATGACAACATCGGTCTCGATGGTTTTCATGATCTTCACCTCAACAGGTTTGGGCTGCTCGGCCTGGGCGGCGGGGGCAGCGGTTTCGGCGGGTTCGGGGGCGCCCACGGCGGCAAACACGCGCTTGCGTTTGGCGGGGCGGCGGACCGGCTGGGCGGTGTCGGTGTCCGGGGCGGGCACGGCGGCACCCTTTACCGGGACGGGCGCGGCGGGCAGCTTGGGCAAACGGCCCGAGGTGCGCTTGATGGCGCCGCTGCCGCAGACTTCCAGGCATTTGCCGCAGCGGGTGCAATCAAAGTTGTCAATGACCGCCACCAGACCCGGGCCGCCCTCGATGCAATGGGCGGGGCAGGCATCCACACAGGCGCCGCTGCCCTGGCAGAGTTTGGGGTCCACATAGAACCGGGTCAGGGCCAGGCAGGCCCCGGCGGTACATTCCTTGCGGCGGATATGGGCGGCCATTTCGCTCTCAAAGGCGTCCAGGGCCGACAGCACCGGCAGGGCGGCTTCCTCACCCAGGGTGCAGTTGCAGGAGGTGGTCATCACGGTGCCGATCTCCCGGGCCAGGTCCAGGTCCCCGGTCCTGGCGCGGCCGGTGGCCATGTCCTCCATAATACAGCTCAGCTGGTACAGCCCTTCGCGGCAGAAGGTGCACTTGCCGCAGCTCTGGGCACGCAGGGCGGTGAGCAATACCTGGGTCTCGTGCACGGGGCACTGGGTGTCGGTCAGGCGGCGCAGCATGCCGGAACGCCCGGCCACTTCACCCACCGTCTTGCCCGCCAGCTGGTCGGCGTTGTAAAACACATGCCCGGCCACCAGGCCCTTGCAGTCCCCGACCAGTTCGGTCACGGGGCGGGCAGGGGGTTCTTCCACGGCCAGGGCGCCGTCCACCGATACCAGCACGCCGGGAGTATTCCCCAGCAGCCGGTCGGCCAGGGCAGCCAGCTCATCCAGGGCCAGCAGCCGGGCGCCCTTGTAGGCCATCTTGTTCACGAGGGCGGCCCGGGTAACGGTCAGTTTCAGGTCCACCAGCCCGGCGTCGGCTTCCAGCTGCTGGGGGTCCAGGTCCTCCCGCACCACCAACACCGCATCGGCGGCACCGGTCAGTACCGCGGCGATCTTCAGGCCCGCCACCACTCCGGCGGGGTTGGCGTGGAGCAGAATGTTCTTCATGCCGTCGGTGTCGGCATTATACAGGGCGCCCACCACCCGGGGGGCGGCGTCCCAGCAACCAAAAACGGCTTCCAGGGCGGTCTTGTCCAGCCCTCGCAGCCGGTTCAGGGCTTCGGTGTTGTTTTGCAAAAGGCTCATTGCGCGGCACCCTCCTTTTCGTCCGTGTAGTCGCTCCAGATGCGGTGGCCGGTGATGCGGAACCGCAGGTCACACTGCAGGCAGCGGGCGGCTTCCCCGCAGGCGGCGCTGTCGCACAGCCCCGCGCTGATGGGGGCAAAGTTGTCGGAGCGCGCTTCGGCGCAGCGGAACTGTTCCTCGGCCCGGGGCAGGTCCCCGAACCCTTCCACCTTGCCGATGCAGGCGTCGGGCACTTCCACCGGGGCCAGCACTTCGCTGATGTCCCCGTCGCCGCCCAGCGCCTTGTCTATTTCGCTGGCAGCGTCCCGTCCGGCGGCAATGGCCTGGATGACGGTACGGGTGCCGTACACCGCGTCGCCGCAGGCATAGATGCCCGCCACGCTGGTGCGGCCGCTGCCCGGCTGTACCGCAATGGAGTTGCCGCGGCCCAGTTCCAGCCCTGCTTCGGGGGTGATGTCGGTGCGCTGGCCGGTGGCAAAGATCACCGTGTCGGCTTCGATCACGTATTCGGAGTTTTCCTCTTTTTCAATGATGGCCCGGCGGTTTTCGTCAAAGGTAAAGCTCTTCACCCGGCAGAACCGCACGCCCTCGGCGTGGTCGGTGCCCACAATGGCCTCAAAGGTGTGGGCGGGGTGGATCCGGATACCCTCCTCCTGGGCCTGGGTGATCTCCTCTTCGTCGGCCAGCATCTTGTCCCGGGCTTCCAGGCAGGCCAGGTGGATCTCCTGGGCGCCCAGGCGGCGGGCGGTGCGGGCACAGTCAAAGGCTACGTTGCCGCCGCCCAGCACAATGACCCGCTTGCCCATGCCGGTGGGCTGGTCCATGGCGGCACTCGCTCTCGCAGGGGTGGGCGCAGACCCGGCCCAGACATTCGGGGAAGGGCAGTTTTTCATGCACCACGGCCAGGGCCTCGGCAAACTTGCCCTCCTTCACGAACCGCACATAGCGGGGTACATCGGTGTGGGCGGGGCAGGTGGCCTGGCAGGGGATCAGGGCATCTTTTTTCTCCACGGGGGAATACTCAATGATGTCCCGGATGGTGCCGGTGGGGCAGACCTCGGCGCAGGCACCGCAGAACCGGCAGCCGCTGTCCTTCAGCAGCTTGTCGTGCAGGGTGCCCACGTAGGTTTCCATATCCTTTTTGTTGTACTGCAGAACCCCCACGCCCCGCAGGTCGCCGCAGGCACGGACGCACCGGCCGCAAAGGACGCAGCGGTTCATATCGTGGATGATCAGCGGGTTCTGGTTGTTCTGGGCAAAGCCCTTGATGCGGGTATGCATCCGGGTGGCGGAAACACCCATGTACTGGATGAGGGTCTGCAGTTCACAGCGGCCGTACTTGGGGCAGGTGGAGCAGTCCTCCGGGTGGGCAGCCAGCAGCAGTTCCATGGCCAGCTTGCGCTGGGCGGCAATGCGGGGGCTGTCGGTGGTGATCTTCATGCCTTCCTGTACGGTCAGTTTGCAGGCAGGCTGTACGTCTTCCTGCCCGTCCACCTCCACAATGCACAACCGGCAGGACCCGATGTCCGGCAGGTCGGGGTGGTGGCACAGATGGGGAATGTAGATGCCGTTCTGCAAAGCGGCTTCCAGCACGTTCATGCCGGGGTCCACCTGCAGGCGTTTGCCGTCGATTTCAATGGCAACGCTCATAACCAATCTCCTTTCCGGGTTTTGTATTCCAAAGGCATCCGCAGATGCCGGGATTCTTCTGGGCGCGGGGCTGTTCCCCCTTTTGAGCGGGGTATCAGTCGATGCCCTTGAAGGTCTTCTGGGCATAGGCAGCCTTGCGCTCCTGCACCAGCTTGATCTTTTCAGGGTCAGAGAAGAAGCCGCCCTGGGTCTGGGCAATCTCTTCCAGGTGCTTGGCGCGGCCCGCCACGGTGGTGCGGTCTTTCAGCAGACCATCCTTCTGGATGACGAACTTCCACTTGCCGTCCTCTGTCTTTTCCAGGGTGCCGCCGGCGCCGCAGACCTGGCACTCGATGGGGTAGTGCAGGCCGTCCCACTGCATTTCGCCCAGCACCAGGGTGTTGCTGTGGCAGTTGGGGCACCAGCCCATGTCCTCTTCGCCCAGCCATTTGCGGTCGGCGGCGGGGGTGGCCACTGCCTGCATGATGTGCTCGCCCAAAGCGCGGGCACGGGCCATCAGCTTGTCGTCCAGCAGGCACTGGGCGGGGGCGGGTACCCGGGTGGCCAGCAGCATATCCACCACCTTCATATCGGTGGTGAACATGGTGGCCTGCAGCCCTTCCAGCGCCATGGACTGCCAGGCGCGGGTGGAACCGCCCACCGAGATCAGGCCCGCGACCCGGTCGCGGTGCTCAATGGCGCCGATGGTCTCCAGGAAGGAGGTTTCGTAGCTCAGGCTGCGGTGGGCAAAGGTCAGGTAGGCGGAAGCGGGCATCAGGTCGTAGGTGGGGACCGAGAAGATCACCGCGTCCTGGTTGAGCATCACGTCCATGATCTTCTTTTTGTCGTCCTTGCCGTCCAATGTGCAGCTGATGTGCTTGCCCTGGGACATGGCCTTGGTGCAGGCGGTGCAGCCGGAACAGTCCAGAATGTGGAAGTCCCGCAGGTTGATCATGGTCACTTCGGCGCCCTGTGCCTCGCAGACGGTCAGTGACTCTTTCAAAAGAATTTCGCTGTTGCCGTTTTTACGTCCGGCGGCAATGCCCATTACCTTGTATGCCATCTTGTTTTGCTCCTTTTCTTGCTTTCCAAAATCCGTATTTGTGCGGCGGCTTCCCTTGTGGTACAATAAGGGAAACAAACCGCTTTGCTATCATTTTAACAATCTTGGGGCGGCCTGCCTATCATCAAGATTTTGGATTTTGACGCTTATCCAACATCAGCCGCCCGATTGTTGTTTATCTCAAAAAAAGAACGGAGGAACGCCCATGCAGTCCACCGATTTGCGGGTGGTCAAGACGCTGAAACAGATCGACCAGGCCCTGCTTACCTGCCTGGCCGAAGCCCCCTTTGAGAAGATCACGGTAGAGCAGCTCTGCAGTGCGGCACTGATCAACCGCTCCACCTTTTATAAATATTACACCAGCAAATACGACCTGATGGAGCAGTACCTGCAGCGGGCGCTGGACGGGTTCCGCCGCCAGGTGGACGTGGCCTTTGTGAACGCCACGCCGGAAACCATCCACAACCTGCTTTACCAGAAAAATTTCGAGAACACCCTCAAATTCCTTCACAGGCACAAGGCGGAATACACCCTGCTGTGGTCCATTCCCCTGGAGGAAAACGTCTTTGGCCGGATGGTGGACCTGGTGCACGACGCCATTCTGGAAACGCTGCCCGCCGGCAGGGAAGGCCCCGTCAGCCGCACAGAAGAATCATTACAGGAAACAGCAAAAGGAGCGTTTATCATGAGAATTGCAGTTACCTATGAAAACGGCCGGATCTTCCAGCATTTCGGCCATACCGCCCAGTTCAAGATCTATGATGTGCAGGACGGCAAGATCGTTTCGTCCCAGGTGCTGGATACCAACGGCAGCGGCCACGGCGCGCTGGCCGGGCTGCTGGCAGCGCTGCAGGTGGAGGCGCTGATCTGCGGCGGCATTGGCGGCGGCGCCCGGATGGCGCTGGCGCAGGCCAACATCCGGCTGTACGGCGGCGTCAGCGGTGACGCGGACGCGGCGGCCCAGGCCCTGGCCGAAGGCCGCCTGACCTTTGACCCCGACGCCCACTGTGACCACCACGGCCACCATCACGAGGAAGGCCATGCCTGCGGCGAACAGGGCTGCGGCGGCCACTGCGGCGAACACTGAACCGCAAAATCCACCCTGCAATAGAAAAACAAGAAAAAAGCAGCCGCCTCTTCGGGCGGCTGCTTTTGGTGTCAAGGGGGCAGGGCAGAGATGCGCTGCCGTTAGATGTGCAGGTCTTTGCGGCAAAAGACCGTAATGCCGATGGCATACAGGACCACAGCCCCGGCCAGCAGGGCAAGAACACCGCCCAGGGCGGCGGTTTCCCCGGCCACGATGCCGCTGGCATCAAACAGGGTAAAGGCCGTAAAGTATTTGGCGTTTTCGGCTTTGCCGCCGGAGTTGGCCAGCATCTGCAAAACGTACATCAGGGCGGGAATACCGGCGCCGAAGCCCACGCTGTATTTGGTGTCGGAGAAAAGGCAGGAAGCCAGGAAGCAGATGCCCCCCAGGAACAGGTGCAGGCAAAGAAGCCCGGCGTTTACCGCCAGCAGCTGGTCCGGCGGCAGCTCCCCGGGAAAACTGCTTTGAGCCACCGCATATTCCAGCACGGTGGCATACCCCAACAGCAGCACAATGCTGCTGACCAGCACGGACATCTGGGTACAGGCGATGGTGCTGCGCCTGACCGGGGCGGCGACCAGCGCCGCCATGGACCCCCGGTCCACATAGCGGGCGATGAGGCCGTTGCCGCGCAGGATGCAGAACACCATGGGGAACACCAGCAGGATAAACCCGTACAGGTAGGAGATCATGAACCCGATGAGGGTGGTGGCGCCGGCCTTCATTCCCACGGCGGCCATCATTTCGGGCATGACTTCATAAAAGCTGTCCAGGGTGGCCATCATTTCCGGCTCATACATGGTGATGATGATGGTCACATACAGCGTGATCACGGCGCCGAAAATCAAAAGCAGTTTTACGCTGCCTTTCATTTCGTGCTTATACAAGGTCCAGTTCATCGTGGGCACCTCCTCCGTAATAATGCATGAAGATGTCCTCCAGGCTTTGCCGGGCCGCAACGGTCACCGTCCGGCCATGGCATACGCCGCCAAAATCCTCCGCAAAGGATTTTGCCAGTGCTTCGGAGTCCAGGATGACCTGGTAGGAGCGCACGTGCCGTTTGCGCAGCGCCTCCACCGAATCCAGCGTCACGATTTTGCCCTGCCGGATGATGCCCACCCGGTCACAGGTGCGTTCCACCTCTTCAAAAATATGGCTGGAAAGCAGGATCGTTTTGCCCTTGTTCTTCTCTTCCGCAAGCAGTTCCACAAAGCGGCTCTGCATCAGGGGGTCCAGGCCGGTGGTGGGTTCGTCCAGGATCAGGATGTCCGGGTCGTGCATAAAGGCCGCCACAATGCCCAGCTTCTGTTTGGTGCCCTTGCTCATCTTTTTGATTTTGCTTTTGGGATCCAGCTCAAAGCGGTCCATCATTTCCTTCATGCGGGGGGCGGTTTTCAGCCCCCGGTATCCGGCCAGGAATTTCAGGTATTCCGCGCCGGTCATATCGTCAAAAAAGCTGATCTCGCCGGGAATATAGCCCAGATGTTCCTGAATCCGGCAGCGTTCGCTCCAGCAGTCCATGCCCCGGATGGTGCAGCTGCCGCTTTTGGGCCGGATAAAGCCCATCAGGTGCCGGATGGTCGTGGTTTTGCCTGCGCCGTTGGGGCCCAGAAACCCGAACACCTCCCCTTCGTTGACCTGGAAGGACACGGCAAAAATGCCTTTGCCGTTGCCGTAATCCCGTGTCAACTTTTCAATGTCAATGGCACTCATGGTTCCTCCTCCTTATCGCTTATCGATGTTCCTGCTGTAAGCGGTTTTGGTACTGTTTCAGTTCCCGGGTCAGCTGGGCGCTGTCCATTTTCAGCACAAAGCGGTCACCAAACCACATAAGCCCCAGCCCCAGCTCCAAAAAGGCTGCCAGCAGCAGGCCACGCAGGCGGTCTGGTCCACCTGGGCTTTTCGACGTTTTCTTTGGGTGTTCATGGTATACCTCCCCTGTTTCGGTGGGAACAGTATACCCGGAACGGCCGCGGGGTTCTGTGATGAGATCACACAACGCCGGGGCGTTGTGCCAGGGCGGCGATCTCGGCGTCCAGCGCTTCCTTCATCTGGCCGATGTGCAGCCCGTCCACCAGGCGGTGGTTTACTTCCACCGAAAGATGGATCCACCACCGGCCTTTTTCCTCATACCAGCGGCCCCAGGCCAGGCGGGGCACGGTATCGTCTTTGTCCAGGGTGTGCAGGAAAAATAGATGAGGCTGTCGGTATCGTTTTCCTTTATAAAGACATCCTGGGCGGCATCGGCGCGGCAGGCATGGGCGCAAAATGCCAGCGGAGAAGCTTCCCAGGGCAGGGTAATGATGCGGAAAAGGCTTTCCCCCGGCGCATGGCGGTAAAACTGGGGTCGGTCCGGTCCAGCAGCACCACCTCTTCGCCGCGCACCCGCATCCGGAAAGCCGGCACCCGGTTCACCGCTTTGGTGCAGAGCCAGATCATCATGTGGTAAAAGGAAACCTGGTTTTCCCGGGCAAACTGCCGCACGGGCGTTACATCTACCGGGATGGTGACCGAATAAAAGGGGTATTCAAACCGGGAAAAGAAGGTAAAGATCTCGTTGCGTTCCCAGTGGTTCCGGTCTATGGTCTGCATAAGCCAATCCTCCGTATAACAAGTCTGTAAGGCCAGTATACGGCATGTATGCCGCGGCGGCAAGACCGCAGCAGGGGGCGGGGCGCGGCAAAGCAAAAATATGCTGCGGCTGCGGTTGTGCAGACAACGGATTTCCCGGGGAAAAAGGACTATACTAACAGCATCGGGAACGCAAAAGCAGACCCGGGAAATGAAAGAGGTGAAAGCCATGGATCTGGAAAATCGAGCATTTTTGAAACTGCGTCCCGTACAGGACGCAAAACTGGCCCAGCTGGTGCAGCCCATGCTGCTGCCGCAGGAAAAGATTCTGCAGCAATACCAGGGCATCCGGGACGGGGTGGTCTTTACCGACTGCCGGCTGATCGCGGTGAATACCCAGGGGGTTACCGGCAAGAAAAAGATGTACGCGGTGCTGCCCTACAGCCGTATTCAGGCTTACACCCTGGAATCGGCCGGGGTGCTGGACTTTGACAGCGAAATGGAGCTGTGGTTTTCGGGCCTGGGCTGCGTTACGCTGGAGCTGCTGGCAGGGTCGGACCTGTTCGCCCTCAGCAGCCTGATGGATCGGGTAATTTTACGGTGAGCCGCTGACGGCGGCAGAAAAGGAGAAATCTTATGGTGCTATATTTCTGGGAGCGCAGTGCTTCGGTATGGATCGCGCTGCTGTACGTTTTAATGGGCGGGCTGCTGCTGGCATTCCCCGCCGCCACCAGTACGGTGTTTGTCTGGGCGCTGGCAGGGGGCGCCGCCTGCTACGGTGTCAGCCACCTGCTGCGCTATCTGCAAACACGCAAAAACGGCGAGGCCTCGGGCGCAGACCTCTTCCTGACGGTGCTGCCGCTGGCCTTTGCGGTATTCGCCATGGTCTGGCCGCAGACGCTGCTGGCCTTCCTGCCGCTGGTGTTGGGTTCGCTGCTTCTTCTGGACGGCGTGGGCAAACTGCCCCTGGCCTTTATGGCCCTGCGGGACCACACCCCGGACGCCACCGCGCTGCTGCTTTCCAGCCTGATCCCTTTGGTGCTGGGGGCCGTGATCGTGGTCAACCCCTTCCAGACGGTGCAGCTGGTAGTACGGATCTTCGGCATCGGGCTGATTGCCGACGGACTGGCGGATTTCGCCGCCGTCCTCACCGCCCGCCGTACCGGACTGCACTGAACCGGAATTTACCAGCCGCCGACCCGCCGGGCCGGCGGCCTTTTTTGACCCCGGGCCCTTCCCGTTGGTCAGACAACCGCTTTGTGCAGCCATAAAGCGTATACTGTGATTACAGGGCAGGGAAGGACCCAGCCCACAGGAAAGGTGGAACACTATGAACAAAACCACAAACCATGCACCCATCCCCGCAGCCAACGAAGCGATTCTGACCGCGCTGCGTAAAGTCCATAACATCGCATCCCCCGCCTCCACCGCACCGGAAGATCTGAAGCGGCAGCGGCTGGGGCAGGAAGCCCTGGGCCGTCTTCTGACGCCGCCCATCGGCTTCAGCTGGGAGCCCTTTGAGGTGGACGGCATCCCCGCAGCCTGGGTCCGGCCGGAAGGCGGCCACGACCGCAGCAAAATGATCCTGTACTGCCATGGCGGCGGCTACACCAGCGGTACCCTCGGGTACGCGCGGCTGTTGGCCTCCCGGATGGCCCTGGCCACCGGGTATGAAGTGTTGGCGTTCCAGTATCGTCTGGCGCCGGAACACACCTATCCCGAAGCACTGGAGGACGCACGCCTGATTTGGGAGTATCTGATGTTCCTGGGTTGGGGTGCCAGAGAGATTATCCTGGCCGGCGATTCCGCCGGTGGGAATCTGGCGCTGGAACTGGCCCTGGATCTGCGCAACGCACAACGGATGCTGCCCTCGCGGCTGATCCTGTTCTCGCCCTGGACCGATATGACGGCCACGGCGGACAGCTACACCGAGTGTGCGGACAAAGACCCGCTGCTGACCCGGGAATACATTGAGGCCGTGCGGGAAGCTTACGCCCCCGGCGCGGACTGGCACGAGGCCTGCTACTCTCCCTTATTTGCCGACCTGCGGGGGCTGCCGCCCACGCTGATCCAGGTGGGCGGACGGGAGATCCTGCGGGACGACTCCACCCGGCTGTATCAAAAATTGCAGGAAGCCCAGGTGCCCGCCGTCCTGCAGACCTGGCCCGATATGTGGCACGTTTTCCAGATGTTCCCGCTGAAAGCAGCGGGGGAAGCAATGGGGCAGATGGCGCAGTTCCTGGAGAATCTGCGCTGAAAGAACCGGTGTTTCCGGCCCGGCAGGTATAGAACCTGCCCGGGTGGGGAACACCGGATGTATGAAACAAACTAAAACAGAACAAGGAACACGCCCGCTGTTGTTTGCGGCACACCTGGTGATGGAACGGTTCTTACAAGCATAACAAAACGGGGTGTACCAATGACAATATGGGTAGTGGCGGCGGTGGCCGCAGTGATGTTTGCCAGCTGGCGTGGCGGAACACGGACGGCGCTGGCCGGCATAGGCTGGTATGAGCTGTTTTTTCTCTTCCTCAGCAGCGCCTTCCTGGGCGACTGCTTCGAAACAGTCTTTGTCTTTCTGCGTACCGGCGTCCTGATGAGCCGCAGCAGCCTGCTGTACGGTCCTCTCAGCCTGGTATGGGGCCTGGGCGCCGTGCTCATGACCCTGGTGCTGGTCCCGCTGGCACGCCGGGGCACCCCGGTGCTCTTTGCCGGGGGCGTGGTGCTGGGCGGCGGGTTCGAGTATCTGGCCAGCTGGGTGCTGGAAAAAGTCACCGGCCGGCTGTTCTGGGACTATTCCCGGATGCCTTTCAATCTGGACGGCCGCACCAATCTGCTGTTCGCCCTCTTCTGGGGCGCGGCGGGGGTGTTCTGGGTCCGGCTGGCAGCCCCCTGGCTGCTGGGCTGGCTGCGCCGGGTACCCCGCCGTACCGGGCAGGCTCTGGCGCTGACGGTGGCTTTGCTGCTCACGGTGGATATGGGCCTTTCGGCCGCGGCACTGCTGCGGATGGAAGAACGCAGCCGGGGGCTGACTGCCTCCAACACGGTGGAGCAGGCGCTGGATGTATGGTACACCGACGCAAAGCTGGAACACCGTTACCGCAACATGCAGCTGCCGGGCCAGGTCCTGGTATTCTGACCACTTTTTACACCGGCGCAGGGTACGGCGCCCCCACAACGGGGAGGTATTCCCATGAAAAAATTCGGATTCATTCTGTTTCCCGCCATCTCTCTGGGCGTGGGGGCGCTGGCCGGCTTCCTGACAAAGGACAGTCTGGCCAATGTCTACCCGCTGCTGGAAAAATCCTCGCTCACACCTCCGGGTTGGGCGTTCCCCATCGCCTGGACGGTACTGTACCTGCTCATGGGCATCGGCATGGCGCTGGTGGAAGCCCGGGGCGGTCCCGAACACTCCCGCGCGCTCACCCTTTTTGGCATCCAGCTGGCGCTGAACTTCGGCTGGAGCCTGCTCTTCTTCAACAGCGGTGCCTATCTGTCGGCGCTGCTCTGCCTCATCGTCCTGTGGGTGATGATCCTGGCCATGGCCGGGTCCTTCGCCTCGGTCAGCCGCCTGGCGGCCTGGCTGCAGATCCCCTACTTACTGTGGGTGGCCTTTGCAGGCTGCCTGAACGCGGCGGTCTGGGTGCTGAACTGGTAAAAATCTTCGGTTTCGTTGTTCGGCCCACCGAAATCACCCCCCAAAACCCGTATACTGATAACACGCTGATGGCAGGCAGGGCCTGCCGGGGGCGGAATTTCCAACACAACACACCCGGCGGGCAGCTCCCGCCGGTACAGGAGGTACACGATGTACTACACCAATGGTAATTATGAAGCATTCGCCCGTCCCCGCAAACCCGCAGGGGTGGAAAACAAACAGGCCTGGCTGGTGGGCAGCGGGCTGGCCAGTCTGGCCGCCGCGGCCTTCCTCATCCGGGATGGTCAGATGGAAGGCAGCCGCATCCATATTCTGGAGGAGGCCGAACTGCCCGGCGGCGCCTGCGACGGCATCCTGCGGCCCGATATCGGGTTCGTGATCCGGGGCGGCCGGGAGATGGAGAACCACTACGAGTGCCTGTGGGACCTCTACCGGTCCATCCCCTCGCTGGAAAAAGAGGGGGAGAGCGTACTGGACGAGTTCTACCGCCTGAACCACGATGACCCCAACATCTCCCACAACCGCGCCACCCTGGAGCGGGGCCGCAGCGCCAACACCGGCAACCGGTTTGAGCTGGAGGACGAAGCCGCCCTGGAACTGATGGCCCTCTTCTTCACCCCCGACGAGCAGCTCTACAACAAGACCATCGACGACGTGTTGGGAGAATCCTTCTTCCGCTCCAACTTCTGGCTCTACTGGCAGACCATGTTCGCCTTCGAAACCTGGCACTCCGCCCTGGAAATGAAGCGGTACCTGCAGCGGTTTTTGCACCACATCGGCGGTCTGCCCGACCTCTCGGCGCTGAAATTCACCAAGTACAACCAGTACGAATCCCTCATCCAGCCGCTGGTGGCCTATCTGCAGCAAAACGGCGTGCAGTTTGAGTACGGCGTCCGGGTGCGCAATGTGCTGTTCCACTTCCTGCCCGGCAAAAAGGTGGCCCACCAGCTGGTGCTGGAACGCCACGGCCACCCCGAAACGGTGGAACTGACCGAGAATGACCTGGTCTTTGTGACCAACGGTTCCTGCACCGAAGCCAGCGTCCTGGGCGACAACGACCACGCCCCCGAACTGGATCTGGAATCCGGCCAGGGTTCCAGCTGGGAACTGTGGAAGAACATCGCCGTGCAGAATCCCGCTTTCGGCCGCCCGGAGGTGTTCTGCTCCAACATCGAAGCCACCAAGTGGGAATCCGCCACCGTCACCCTGCTGGATGACCGCATCGCACCCTATGTGCAGCAGGTCTGCGGCCGGGACCCCTACGCGGGCAAGGTGGTCACCGGCGGCATCGTGACCGTCAAGGACTCCGCCTGGCTCATGAGCTGGACCTTCAACCGCCAGCCCCACTTCAAAGCCCAGCCCGAAGGCCAGCTGGTAGGCTGGATCTACGGCCTTTACCCCGAACGCCCCGGTGACTTTGTGGGAAAGCCCATGGAGGAATGCACCGGCGCCGAGATCTGCATGGAATGGCTCTACCATCTGGGCGTGCCGGAAACCGAGATCGAGGCCCTGGCCCGGGAATCCGCCAGCACGGTACCCTGCATGATGCCGTACATCACCGCCTTCTTCATGCCCCGCCAGGCGGGGGACCGCCCCGAGGTGGTGCCTGAAGGCTGCGTGAACTTCGCCTTCCTGGGCCAGTTCACCGAAACGCCCCGGGACACCGTCTTTACGGTGGAGTACTCGGTACGCACGGCCATGGAGGCCGTCTACACCCTGCTGGATGTGGAACGGGGCGTGCCGGAGGTGTTCGGCTCGGTATACGATGTACGGTGCCTGCTCAACGCCACCCACTACCTGCTGGATGGCCGCAAGCTCACCGATATGAAGCTGCCCTTGCCCTACAAGCTGGCCCTCCACGCCGGTCTGGAAAAAGTCCAGGGTACCACCCTGGAAGAACTGCTCACCACCTATGAACTGATCTGACCGGCCGCGCCGGAGGAGGAACCATGAAACGGAACGCCATTCAAACCTGGGAAGCTGCCGCCTGCCAAAGAGGTTTTGCCGAGGGCATGGTAACAGGGGCCATGGTCACCGGCCTGGGGGCGGCAACCCTCATCGCCCCGCTGCTGGGCTGGCTGCTGGGTCTTACCCGCACCGAACACCGGGGCAGCGGTACCACCCCTGAATAAATAGAAAAAGTGCCTTCCGCTGACCGGCGGAAGGCACTTTTGCGTGGAATGGTTATTCGTCGTTGGGGTCGGGTTCGTTTTCGGTAATGGGCATCTCCACCAGCAGTTCAAAGCGGCTGCGGTCAAAGCGGAGCAGCCCCTCGTCCCGCATTTTGCACAATTCGTTGGACAGGGCGCTGCGGTCCACAAACAGGAAGTCCGCCAGGTCCTGCCGGTTCAGCGGGATCACAAAGGTGCGGCTGCCCGCCTTGTGGTACTGGGCCGAAAGATAATCCTGCAGCCGCTCCCGCATGCTGCGGCGGGTGCTGTCCTCCAGTTTGCGGGTCAGGTACTGGCCTTCCTGGGCCACCGCCAGGGTCAGGTTCTGCAAAAAGCGGATCTGGGTGGGGGCGGTCAGCACGTTTTTGCGCAGCAGTTGGTCCACGCACAGGTACAAGATTTCGGTGGGTTCCTCGGTGGCAATGGAAAGGTGCAGCCGGTACCGGCCCACGGCGTTCAGTTCGCCCACCGTGTCCCCGGCCTGCAGCACATACAGCAGGTTGTTGTTGCCGTTGCTGTCAATGTGGGCCAGGTGCAGGCTGCCCGAAAGGATGACCCCGATCTCGGGGAACAGGTCCCCGTCCTGGGCCACCACCGTCCGGCGGGGGTACCGCACCCGGCGGGGGCACATGGCCGCCACCGTTTGCAGGATCTCCTCGTCGGTCATGTTGCGGAACAGCATCCCTTTTTTCAGCAGCTGCAGATCCAGTTCTTTTTCCATGGTTTTGCACATCCCTTTCCATACAAAACAAACAAAGGTATAGGCTCCGTTTTGTGCGGAAGCGTCTCAACAAATGGATGTCCCGGCTTTTCCCGGGGCATTTTTACCCCTGCTGCGGGGGGCGCTTTTGCCGCCCCAGCAGGTTGGCCGCGGCAATAAAGGCGTCGGTCTTTTCGTAGTCGGGTTTGGTGCACAGGCTCACCGCCACATACACCGCCGCCGAAAGACTGACCCCCAGGATGACCTGTTGGGCGGACTGGGCGGCCCAGAAGGAGGGCAGCGGCAGCCCCGCCGAGATCAGCAGATTGTACAGGCAGTAGCTCAGCCCCACCACCATGGAGGCCATGGCCCCCGGGGCGTTGCCGCGGCGCCAGACAAAACCGGCCACCAGAGGCACAAACACGCCGGTGGTGATCACGTCGGAGGCCATCCAGGAAATCTGCAGGATGGAGCGGACGCCCAGGGCGATGAGCAGGGCGCAGACGGTGACCAGCAGGGTGGCCGCGCGGGAAAACCGCAGCTTTTTGTTTTCGTCCTGCTCTTTGGTGTTCAGGTCCAGGGCCAGGGTCATGGCGCCGGTGTTGATCAGCGAGTCCATGGTGGACATGACCGCGGCGGAGATGCCCACAAAGGCGATGGCGCCCAGCACCGGGGGCAGATAGTTCACCACCACCGCCGTGACCACGCCGCCCTGGGGCAGGGTGGGAAAGAGCACCAGCCCTGCCATGCCGGTGAGCACCACGATCAGGTAAAGGGGAATGTAGGCAAAAAAGCTCAGGACGGTCATTTTGCGGGCGTCCCGGTCGGTGCGGGCGGCAGAGATGCGCTGCCATACGTTGGCCTGGATCATCCAGGCGCAGCCGAAGGTGATGATGTACATGGCATAGCGGGAAGTGCCGGAGGTAATGTCCATTTGCCGTCCTTGCCGGCGGCAGCTGCCGCCGCTGCAATGGGCGCCAGCCCCCCGGCCCGGGTCGGGGCCGTGATAAAGACCAGCACGGCCGAGAGCACCAGCAGCACAAACTGGATGATACAGGATCATCACCGAGAGCACTTTGGAAACACCCTCGGAATAGCGGGCGGCCATCATCTTGCCCTGGGTCAGGTAACCCACCCGGCGGATGGCTTTGGCGCCCACGATCATCAAAAAGGTGGCGATCAGCACCGGCGCGCCGTAATACCAGAAGGCGCTCAACCCGTCGGTATAGGCCAGATCCGCGGTGGAAAGGGCCGCCCCGGCGCCCCACCAGGAGGCAATGAAGGTGATGGACAGGGCCCAGAAAGGCAGGCTGCGTCCCGCAAAAAAGTAGTCCAGCACGTTCTGGTTGGCTTTGTCTTTGGATAAGGCAAAAAGCAGGACTGCAAAATACACCAGCAGCCCGATCAGCGAAGTGATCTGTAAGGTGTTCATAAGGGGACCTCCTGTGCAAATATCCGGGCAAGGGGGGGAAGGTCATGCCCCGCCGAATGTTTCCGCACGGTCCAGCAGTGCCTGCAGTTCCGTCACAAACCGGCAAAGGTGGAACCCGTCGCAGACGGCGTGGTGTACCTGCACGGCCAGGGGCAGCAGGCAGCGGTCCTGCTCGGTATAGTAGCGGCCCATGGTGAAGATGGGCAGCAGATAGTCGTACCCGTTGCGCAGATTGAGGTTGAACCCTTCAAAGGAAACCCAGGGCACCATGGAAACGGGGAAGGTGTTGCCGGGGGTGTGGGGCTTGGGCTCCATGCCGGGCAGGGAGCCGTAGGTTTGCAGGTCCTGCTCATAGTGGTGCAGGAACCGGGTGAAATCGGGGTCGTACTCGGTCCAGATGTTGGAGAAAGTCTCGCTGTCCCGGTGGAACACCGTGTAGCAAGGCAGCATCCGGTCATAAATACCCGGCTCGCCCGCCTCGTTCAGGGCGGTGCGGAATTCCTCGTGCCGGTTCACCACGGTGGTCAGGGCGTACAGCATGGCCGGATACAGCTTGACGCCCTGCCGCCGCAGGGCGGTGATGTCCAGCTTTACGGTCATGCTGTAGGTGCAGGGCACCGCCGAAAAATAGTGGTCGTAATATTCTTTGCGGGCCCAGCCCTGCAGGTCGATTTTGTGGAATGCCATATCATCCGCACCTCTTTGTGATGTGTCTTTCGGTGATTATATCACAAATCCCGGCGCAGTGGGCATTTTTTGAAAAATCATACCAGAAGCAGTCGTGCCGGCCACTGTTCCAGCGGACCGATGCGCGGGGCATTGCCCCGCACCGTGCCCGCAAAATCACGGCTCGGTTCCAGGGGGGAGCCGTCGGGGTTGGTGTACGGCTGTTCCGGCTCAAAGGCAAGGCCCAGGGCGGCGGTGGTCACAGGCTCGCCCACCTGGTCGGCAGTAAGGGCGGCCAGGTCGGTTTCCAGCCAGTAATGCCCCTGGGCTTCCACCACCGCCAGCCGCACCGGCCGGTCGGTCATCACCCGGGCGTCCTTCTCGTGGGACCAGGGGGCGGCGCCGTTCAGGTACAGGTTGCTGCGCACCGTCATGGGCAGGGTGCGGCCCAGGTCGGCGGCGGGGGTATCGTCCCGGGTGCTGCGTGCGGGGGCTTCGGCGCTGTAGGATTCATAGGCTTTGGTACCGTATTCGCCCCGCACCGCGTCGGTGCCCTCTCCCCGCAAAAAGATGTTGTTCAGGAACCGGTCGTCCCCGCCGTAGACCAGCATCATGCCCGCCACCCGGGTGGAATGGGGCTGGTGATAGGGGGTAAAGCGGTTGGTATCGGGCGTGGCAAAGAGTTTGCCCGCAAACAGGTTGTGCAGGCAGGCTGTGCCCTGGGATACATCCAGAAAACTGGAAGCGGACAACAGCAGATTGTTTTCCACCAGGCAGGGCCCGTGGCAGACTTCCAGAAACAGATCTTCCTCCGGTCCGTTGCGGAAAAAGGCGTTGCTGCGCACCACGGCCCCCTGGGCCTGCCAGTCCAGCCAAAGCCCCCGGACGCAGTGGTGGATCGCGTTGCCCTCGATCAGAACATCGATGGCGGCGTGCAGCTTGATACCGGCGATCTCGGCCCCGGTGAACCGCTGCCCCAGGGCAATGTGGTGGATGTGGTTGCCGGTGATGCGGCAGAAAGCGCCGCCCATGCAGCCTACAATACCCGCCTGCCCGCAGTTCCAGATCTCGTTGCCGCGGACGATGTGCCCGCCGATGCGTTCACGGCACCAGCCGTTCCACAGGGCGGAAAAGATCATCTCGGTGTAGGTCTGGGCGCCGCCCTTGTCCGGGTCCCGGCTCCAGCGGTTGTCTTTGGGGTCCCGGTTCTTGCCCAGGCTGATGCCGCAGCACTTGGCGTCGTGGATGCGGCAGTTTTCGATCACCCAGCCCTTGCTCCAGTGGGGGCCTACGGCGCCGGGTTGGAAAGCGGTGGGCGGCGCCCACTGGGTGGCGGCGCAGCAGCACTCCACCCCGGAAAGGGTAATGTAATGGATGCCTTCCTCCCGGGGGAAGAAGCAGAAGGGCCGCACACTGATTTCCACGGTCAGCGTATTGGGGTCCAGCCCGTGGAACCGGGCGTAGAACACGGTCCGGCGGGGCAGCACTTCGGCAAACCATTCCCCGTCCCGGCAGGAAGTCCCGGCCATCAGGTCGTCCAGGGAGGCCGCTTCCGCCAGGGCCTGGCCGTTGGCATACATTTCCCCGGTGTGGTGGGGCTGGCCCAGGCCGTCGAACCAGTCCCCGGCCAGCACTTCCTTATAAGGGTTGAAATCCCCGAAAAGAGCGTTGTCCGCCTCGGCACGCCAGACGCCGCTGCCGCAGGGCTGCCAGCCGGTCAGCGGTTCGGCGGCGGTGATCACCGGCCACTCCCCTTCGGCGCCCCGGTAACAGATGCGCGCTTCGTCGGAACTGCCGCCCCGGGGCGGCGATACCCATTCCCGGTAGACGCCGCTGTGGATGAGGACGGTGTCCCCCGGCTGTGCGGCGGCCGCGGCGGCCCCGATGGTGGAAAAAGGCCGGGCGGCGGAACCGTCCCCTGCCGGTGCGGCCTGCTGTGCCACATGGTAGATCATAAAGATATCCCTCCTGTGTGGATTGTGGAGTATGCCCCCAGCGTAACACAGCCCGGCGGGATTTCCCATGCCCGATTTTGCGGCAAACCTACACAATTTTGTCCTCTCATGTTATAATGGCGGCAAAGAAATGCGCAGGCGGCGGGAAAGGCGGGACCGGAATGGAAGAAGCGGCGCTGCAAGCCATATCGCCGGTGTTTGTCGGCTGGCATGACTGCGGGCAGGTACTGCATACCCACCGCAGCCAGAGCTATGGCCGCCGTGTGGTGCGCCACTACGAGATAGAGTATATTGTCTTTTCCCACAGCGGGTATATCCTCACCGACGGGCTGCCCCTGCAGACCATCCCCCATACGGTGTTTGTGCGCCGTCCCGGTATGGAGGCGGAGGGCGTCGGGGTCTACCGTTCGGTGTTTGTGGAGTTTGACCCGGACGAAGCGGCCCGCCGGCTGGCTGTGCTGGACGGGCTGCCGCCGGTGATCTTCCAGACGGAGGAACCGACTTTTGGGGAAGATTTCTTTCAGTCATTGGCATTGCCGCCCCGGCCGGAACCCTGGCAGCTGCTGGCCTGGAAAAGCCGGATGCTGTGGCTGCTGGCGGGGCTGCTGCGGCAGGCTGCGGCGGGGGGCGGGCACAGCCCCGGGGACGATGCGCCGGTCCGGCAGGCGCTGGCATACATCCACCGCCATTACCGGGAAAACGTTACCCTGGAACAGCTGGCAGCGGCGGCGGGGTACAGCAGCGGGTATTTCTGCAAGCTGTTCAAAAAGGTCACCGGGCTGAGCCCGCTGCAGTATGTGGTGCGCTGCCGGCTGGAACAGGCCAAAAAGCGGATGTTGACCACCCGGGACCCGCTGGAAACCATCATGCCGGAGGTGGGGTTCCACAATTACGGGTACTTCTGGCGGATGTTCAAGGCGGTGTACGGCCTTTCGCCCCAGGCGTTCCGGCAGCAAGGGCAAAACGGTTTGCCGCCCGGGCAGGGGAGCGAGCCCCACCCCATTGACAGCGGCCCCGAACTGTGATAGCATGGCAGATGCGAAAGCTATATTTTTCCTTGTGGGTGAGATAAACAAGGGGAAATATAGCTTTTTCTTTTTACCACCCAAACACGCAGGAAAAGAGGAATCCCGATGCAGCAGTCTTTTATGAAAACCAAACCCATTGTACCGCTGGTGCTCTCCATGTCCTTGCCCATGGTGATCTCCATGATGGTGGCTTCCCTGTACAACATTGTGGACAGCTACTATGTGGCCAAAATCAGTGAGGATGCCATGACGGCCCTTTCGCTGGTGTTCCCGGTACAGAATCTGATCAACGCCGTCACCATCGGCTTCTCCATCGGCGCCAATGCGGTGATCTCCTATCACCTGGGCGCCCAACAGGGGGATAAGGCCGATGCCGCCGCGGCCCAGAGCCTGGTGTACAACGCCCTGCACGGGGCCATCCTGACGGTGGTATGCATCGGGGCGGCCCCGGCCTTCCTGGGGCTGTTCACCACCGATGCCGCTGTGGTGGACCTGGGGGTGCGGTATTCCCGCATCGCCTTTGCCTTTGCGGTGATCATCGGCATCTCCATGTCCATGGAAAAAATGTTCCAGGCCACCGGCAAAATGCTGATGACCATGATCTGCATGATGTCCGGCTGTGTGGCCAATATCCTGCTGGACCCGGTGCTCATCTTTGGCTGGGGGCCCTTCCCGGCTATGGGCATCGAGGGTGCGGCCCTGGCCACCGGTCTGGGCCAGACTCTCAGCCTGATTATCTATGCGGTGTGCTACTTCACAGCCAGCCTGCCGGTGCGCATCCGCTTTACGGCCCACACCTTTGATTGGCGCTTGACCAAAAGAATGTACGCGGTGGGCATTCCGGCCGCTTTGAACCTGGCGCTGCCCTCGCTGCTGATCTCCTGCCTGAATATGATCCTGGCGGGCTATTCCCAGGTGTATGTGCTGGTGCTGGGCGTGTACTATAAGCTGCAGACCTTCCTGTATCTGCCGGCCAACGGCATTGTACAGGGCATGCGCCCCATCATTGGGTACAACTTCGGCGCCCGGGAGTATGGCCGGGTGCGCAAGATATACCGTGTGGCCCTGGCCCTCTCGGCGGGGATCATGGCGGTGGGCACCCTGCTCTGCTGGCTGGTGCCCGAACAGATGATCGGGCTGTTCTCCACCAGTCAGGCGACCATCGACGCCGGCGGTACCGCCCTGCGGATCATCAGCGCGGGATTTGTGATCTCGTCGGTGTCCATCATCTCCTGCGGTGCGCTGGAAGGGCTGGGCATGGGGGTACCCTCGCTGGTCATTTCCTCCCTGCGGTATGTGCTGCTCATCCTGCCTCTGGCCTTTGTGCTCAGCTGCCTGTTGGGGGCGGTGGGCGTGTGGCACGCTTTCTGGCTCACCGAGGCAGTGACCGCGGTCATGGCCGGGGTGCTCTACCGCCGCAAGGTGGCCGCCCGGACCTGCGAATAAAACAACCCCCGGCGCCTACGCGCCGGGGGGGGTGTTTTGGGGCATGCCGCAACCGGCCGCCGGTCACTTTACTGAAAATTAACTTTCATTTTACTGCTTCATGGTGGAGAAACTTTCATAAACGGCCTACAATGAAACCGTACCCCGCAAGAGGGTATCACAAACGGAGCAAACGATATTGGGGAGGCAATCCACTATGAATCCGACGCAAACCAGAATGAATCAGTCCCAGAAACTGATGGTCTTTGTGCTGACCATGTCCCTGTACGGTCTGGCGACCCTGTTTACCGAATTGATCCCGAAATTCCAGGTAGGCCTGGTGGAATTTTCCGTAGAATATTTCCTGTTCATCCCGCTGGTGCTGGCCATGCTGTTCGACCCCCTGTCGGCGGCGCTGGGCGCAGCCACCGGTGAGCTGGTCTTCAGCGAGATCATGCTGGGCCAGTTCGGCGGCCTGGGCGAACTGGAAAAGTTCATCACCGTCACCCTGGGCGTTTACCTGGCGGGCCGTCTGGTCCGTGACCCCCGCGACACCCGCATGGTGGGTATTGCGGCTTTCCTGGGCACCGGCGCCCAGCTGCTCATGGGCACCATTGTGGACATCTGCAAGGTGCAGTTCGCTGTGGAGGATTTTGAGGCCGTGGCAGGTCTGCCCGAAAGCGTCTTTGCCACCGAGGGGTTTGCCTTCCTCAACGACCTGCTGTTCTCCGGCATCTTCTTCTGCCTGCTGCCCACGCTCTACCTGGTTCCCAAACTCTACGGCAAGATCGAACCGCTGCTGGGCATGAGTCCCCGCACGCCGGAAACCGCCGCCCCCGCCCTCAGCGGCAAAACGCTGGCGGGCTGCGCCGTGGCCTTTGTGTGCGCTGTGGCTGCCGAGATGCTGGCCACCAGCGGCCTGGAACTCATCGACTGGGAAGCTTCCTGGGCCGAGAGCGGCATCTCCTTTGCGGTGGGCATGATCGTGGCCGCCGTGCTGGCCCTGGCCGTGCTGGTGGTCATGAAGAAAAAGGCTGAGGCGAAGTAAGATACCATGGCCATCATCGAAATCCAGGATCTTTGTTATACCTATCCCGGCGCGGCGCAGCCCACGCTGGACCATCTGGACCTGACGGTGGAACCGGGGGACTTCCTGGCCATCGTGGGCAACAACGGCTGCGGCAAATCCACCCTGTGCAAGGTGCTCAACGGGCTGATCCCCCACTTCATCACCGGTACCTTTACCGGTTCGGTGAAGGTGGCCGGGCAGGACACCCTGCAAAGGGATGTGGGGGACCTGGCCCGCAAGGTGGGCTATGTCTACCAGGACTTTGAGAACCAGATCGTCCGGCCCACGGTGCTGGACGACGCCTCTTACGCCTGCCTGAACTACGGCATGGAGGACTACCAGGCCCAGGGCCGGCAGGCGCTGGCCCGGTGCGGCCTGCAGGGCCGGGAGGAAGAGTACGTCTGGCAGCTTTCCGGCGGGCAGACCCATCTGCTGGCGTTGGCGGGGGCGGTGGCCCTGGGACCCGATATTCTCATTCTGGACGAACCCATCGCCCAGCTGGACCCCGGCCACGCCGACCGCATCTACGGTGTGCTGCGGGAACTGAACGAAAAATGGGGCAAGACCATCCTGGTCATCGAGCACCATACCGAGTACATTGCCGACTACTGCAAACATGTGCTGCTGCTCAAGGAGGGCCGCGTCCGCTGGATGCTGCCCACCCGCCAGGCCCTGGCCCGGGTGGAGGAACTGCAGCAGAGCAACATCTTCCCGCCCCAGGTGACCCAGGCAGGCTACGCCCTGCAGCAGCGGGGGGTGCTGCCCTTGGAACAGGTACTGCCCACCACGGTGGCGGAAGGCAAAACCGCCTTTGCCCCGCTGGCGCGCACCTCCATTCCCCGGGAAAACCCGCCCCGCCCCCAGCCCGGCCCCGAAGCCGCCGCCCTGCACGGGGTAACGGTGGCCTACCGCAGCGTCAAGGGGGAACCCCGTGTGGTCTTTGACGGGCTGGACCTGACCTTCCGCAAAGGGGAAAAGATCGCCCTCATCGGGTCCAACGGGGCAGGCAAATCCACCCTGATGAAACTGCTGGTGGGGTTGCTCAAGCCCAACCGGGGCAGCGTTTCGCTGGAAGGCACGCTGCTGCGGGATACCAAACCCGAGGACCTTTCCCGCCGCATCTCGCTGGTCTACCAGAACCCCGAACAGATGTTCATCAAGGACAGTATCCGGGCGGACATTGCCTACGCCATGCAGGTGCGGGGGGTGGACCGGTGGCAGCAGAAAACCGACGCCCTGCTGGAACGGTTCCGCCTGACCGAACTGGCGGACCGGGACGGACGGCTGCTCTCCGGCGGGCAGATGCGCCGGGCCAGTCTGGCCATCGGCGTGGCGCTGAACCCCGGTATTCTGCTGCTGGACGAACCCACCGCCAACCTGGACATTGCCACCCGGCGGGAGATTCTGCACACCCTCAACGATATGAAAGAAATCACCGAAACGGTGGTCATCGCCACCCACGATATGCAGCTGGTCTGCGAGTGGGCCCAGCGGATCATCGTGCTTTGCGGCGGTCAGGTGGTGGCGGACGGCACCCGGGACGAGATCTTTGGGGATGCCGCCCTGGCGGCCCGGGTGGGCATTCGCCCGCCGGAGATCTTCACCATGGGCCGCGCACTGGAGGAACAGGCCCTGTGCTACACAGTGCCGGAATTCCTGCGGCAGTTTGAAGGAGAGAATGCGGTATGATGCAAAAACTGTCTGAAAACATCCTGGACAAATTCTCCATGGATTTTCTGCGCAATCAGGTGCTCAAAAACGCCTACGGCAACAACGATACCGTCATTGCCGCCCGGGACCCCCGGGTGCTGCTGGTGTGGTATCTCTTCTTCGGGCTGGTGCCCTGGTTCGTGCAGGATACCGCCTTTCTGCTGGGGTGCTTTGTGCTGGTCATGATCACCACCCTGCTGGCCCGGGTGGCGGGGCTGGTACTGCTGCTTTTTGCCGTGGGGGTCTTTTCCCAGACAGGCTACCTGCTGCTGGCTACCTGGCTGTTCGGGGGCGATGCCTCCGCCATTGCGCCGCTGCTGGTGCTCACCCTGAAAGTGGCCACCATCTCGCTGGCGTCGGTCACGGTATTCTCGGGGCTGGACCCCGACCGGCTGGCCAACGGCCTGATGTGGTACGGCTGCCCGGAACGGCTGTCCTTCTCCATCTCCTACGCCTACCGCATCCTGCCCATGCTTATGGAAGAATTCCAGAACGTGCTGCTCAGCTACCGGCTGCGGGGCAACCCGCCCGCTCACGATACCTTTACCGGCAAAGTCAAATACCTGGCCTATCAGGTCAAGATCATCATGGCCGCCTTCTATCCGCTCATGCTCAACACCGCCAAGCGCAGCCGCACCACGGTGGAAGCGCTGGAACTGCGCGGCTACCGTTACGCCGCCACCAACAAGAGGGTGCGGCGCATCAAGCTGGCCGGCATGCACCTCACCTGGGACGACGGCATTTTCGCCGCTGTGTCGGTGCTGTGGGTGGCTGTCACCGTGCTGCTGGCCGGCCTTGTGTAACAGGAGGAAGAACCATGTATCTGGATTTTCATACCCACGGCAAGCTGGCCAAAAAGCTGCCTTTTTCTCAGGAATACACCCACTGGCTCTTTGGGGAAGCCCGCTCTGCCGGGCTGGATGCTCTCTGCCTGACCGAGCATTTCAACACCTGGGGCTTTGCCGAACTTTACCGCTATATTGCCTCCCAATCCGAACGGGAGGGGGATACTCTGGTCTTTGACGGGCTGCCCATCTTCCCCGGCATGGAGACCGACATTGCCGAGGGCGGGCATATCCTGTCGGTAGGTCCCATGGAAGCCATCCTGGAACTGAACCGCCGGCTGGAACCCTACAAGGCCAAGGGGAACTTTCTGCCCTTTGCCCGGCTGATGGATCTGTTTGCGGAATACCCCGTCTTTGTGGGCGGGGCTCATCCCTTCCGGGCCGGGGGGCACATCCCCGAACTGCCTACCGACCAGCTTACCCGGCTGGATTTTCTGGATATGAACGGCAAGGACCTGGCCGAGGACCGGGAGCGCACCCGGCGGCTGACCACGGGGCTGGGCAAGGCCCTGGGCCTGCCGGTGGTCAGCGGCAGCGATACCCACCAGGCCGTGCAGTACGGCTGTGTGCGTACCCGTTTTGCCGAATCTTTCAACACGGTGGAAGCCCTGCGCCGGGCGGTGAACGGCGGTGCGTACGAGATCTGCATTTCTGACAATGCCGCCCGCCAGGTGGCCACGGCGGCGCTGCTCAAACGCTCCCTCAAGGAGATTCACGCCCTGGGCGGTGACTATGTTTCGGTGCTGCTGGGCAAAGAACCTGCCTGGGCTGCCCAATACGCCCCGGCTGTGGTATAATAGTCCCATCATCTTTCCCAGGGAGGGTACCCCATGCCGCTGCAGTTTCCCCAAAGTCCCGAAAAACTGACCCCCGCCGAGCGCCGGCTGCTGGAATTTATCGAGAGTCACCGGGAAGAATTTCTCTTTATGACCATCGGCCAGCTTTCGGCGGATTTGGGGGTGTCGGAGGCGACCATCTCCCGGTTTGCCCGGCATCTGGGCTGCCAGGACTTCAAGCAGCTGAAAAACCACGTGCTGGCCCAGAATCATCTGGAAGGCCCGGCGGGCAAGCTGGCCCGCACGGTGCTGGCGGAAGGGGAGTTTGACCCCCGCCGCTACCTGCAGCAGCAACAGGCCTGCCTGCAAAAGACCATGGAAGTCCTGGACCCTGCCGCTTTTGAGCAGGCGCTGGAAGCCCTGCTTTCCGCCCGGCGGATCTTCATCCAGGCCAAAAGTGCCTCGGCATCCATGGGACAGCTGCTGTTTTTCCGGCTGCGGCGGCTGGGCCTGCCGGTAGAACTGCTGCCCGGCAGCGGCACCGAACTGCTGGAAGGTCTGGTCCAGGCCGGGGCAGGAGACCTGGTGGCGTTTTTCGGCTTCTCCAAGGTCTCGGCGGAAGGGCGCATGATTCTGCGCTGCCAGCCGGCAGCGGGGTACCGTACCCTCTGCTTTACCGGGCGGCTCCACCCCCCTGCCGAGGAACGGGCCGATATGAATCTGTATGTCTACCGCGGCACCGAGAAGGAATACCACTCCATGACTGCGGCCGCCGCATTGGTGGATACCCTGGTGGTGGCGGCTTCCCAACGGCTGGGGGCCGACGGCGCCGCCCGCCTGAAAGAACTGCACCGGATGAAACAGCAGTTCGGCTCCTGAACCATACAAAAAAGGCAGCACCCGCAAAGGGTGCTGCCTTTTGGTTTGGTGATGGGAAAAACGCTCACCGGGGGCCTTCGGCACGGAAGATCCGGCGCAGCATCAATACGCCCATGCAGCACAGGATCACCTCGGTGATCAGCTGGGCAAAGGGCAGGCCGTACAGCGGGTAAAGCCGGTTGAGCAAAACCAGCAGGGGGATTTCCAGCACCAGTTTGCGGCAGATGGCAAACAGCAGGGCGTTGCGGCCCATGCCCAGGGCCTGGAACACGCCCACCGTCAGGAAGTCGATGCACAGGAACACAAAGCCCAGGCTCATCACCCGCAGGAACCGGGTACCGTAGTCCACGATCTCGGTGCTGTCCATAAAGGCGCGGCTCATGGCGCTGGAAACGCCCACGCCGAACAGGTTGTTCACGGCGTTGAAGGCCAGCGTTACCGGGTAGACCAGGGTGACGGCGGCGTTTTCCACCGGGTTGTTGAGCATGCCGACAAAGAAGGTGTCGGCCAGATTGTACAGAATGGTGACCAGGGAACTGATGACGATGGGCAGCGAAAGCTGCATGACGGCCCCGGGGACCGGCATGCGCTCAAACAGGTATTCCTTGTCTTGTGTCTTGTTCATGGGGGCATGTGACTCACTTTCCTGCATCCGGACCTGTATCTGTGTTTGTAAGGTGGTTCCATTATAGTATACAAAGAGGATTTTTTCATCAGCCAAGGTGCCGCCCCATGCGCTGCCGGGGAAGGATTCGGCGGCGGGGGCTTGCGTTTCCCGGGCGGGATGGCTACAATGGCAGTGATACTTTGTGCAAAATCGCGGCGGCGCGCCGCCCGGGAAAAGGAGCTGACTGCCATGCAATGCAAACTGGCCATCTGTGACGACGCGGAGGCCGACCGCGCCTACCTGGAAGCGCTGGTGCGGCGCTGGGCGGCCCGGCGGGGGCATAGGGTGTGCCTGAAGGCGTACCCTTCGGCGGAGAGCTTCCTCTTCCAGTATGCCGAGGACAAGGACCTGCAGATTCTGCTGCTGGATATTGAGATGGGCCCCATGGACGGGGTGAGCCTGGCGCGCATCCTGCGCAAGGAAAACGACGCGGTGCAGATCGTTTTTATCACCGGCTATTCGGATTACATTGCCGACGGGTATGAGGTGGAAGCCCTGCACTACCTGATGAAGCCGGTGGGGGAAGAAAAACTCTTCGGCGTGCTGGACCGGGCGGTGGAAAAACTGCGCAGCAACCAGCGCACCCTGCTGCTGGAACTGCCCGGGGAGGTGGTGCGGCTGCCGGTGTACCAGATCCGCTGGGCGGAGGTGCAGGGCAACTATGTGACCATCCACGCCAAAACCGACTGCACGGTAAAAATGACGCTGGGCCAGCTGGAAGGGGAACTGGACGACAATTTCTTCCGGCTGGGGCGGTCGGCGCTGGTGAACCTGGGCTGCGTGGCCCGGGTGACCAAAACGGCGGTGACCCTGAACGACGGCACCCAGGTGCCGCTGCCCCGGGGCGCTTATGAGCGGATCAACCGCGCCATCATCCAAAGGGGGTAAGGGGATGGGCTTTTTTACCCGAAAAATGGACCGGGAACTGGAAGCCTACCAGCGGGAGCTGGTGGACACCCACTACAAAGAGGTTGAGAATATGTACCGGCAGATCCGGGGCTGGCGGCATGATTACCGCAACCACATCCAGGTGATGAAAGCCCTGGCCGCCCAGGGGGATATGGCGGGGATTCAGGATTATCTGGACAAGCTGGACACCGACCTGAACACGGTGGATACCGTCATCAAGACCGGCAACGCCATGGCCGACGCCATCCTCAACAGCAAAATTTCCCTGGCAAAGGCCCGGCACATCCCGGTGCAGGCGGACGCCCACATCCCGGTCAAACTGCGGATGTCGGAACTGGACCTCTGCGTCATTCTGGGCAATCTCTTTGATAACGCCATCGAGGCCAGTCTGGCCCTGCCGGAGGAACAGCGGCTCATCCGGGTATATATGGATATGAAGGGCACCCAGCTGTACATCAGCTTTACCAACTTTACGGCCACCGGCAAACAGAAAAAGATCGGCCGCCGGTTTGCCACCACCAAGGGGGCGGGGCACGGCTTCGGGCTGGTGCGCATCGACAATATCATCGAAAAGCTGGACGGGTATCTCAGCCGCAACAGTGAGGACGGCGCCTTCACCACCGAGATCCTGATCCCCCAGCTGTGAACGGTTCGTCCCCCCAAAACTGCAATTCGTCCCCGGAATGTGCCCGGGGGCTTTTTTGGTGGTAGGGTATAGGCAAGAGGTGAAATACATGAAAGAAAAACCCAAATACAACACCCTGCAGAACGTGGGCTTCATGCTGGGCATGGCCCGGCGGGTGGACAAAAGCATCCCCTTTTTGTGCGCGGGCATCGCGGTTGCCACGGCGGGGAGCACCATCGCCCAGCTGCTGCTGGCCCCGGCGGTGCTGGCCCGGGTGGAATCCCACGCCCCGCTGCAAAGCCTGGTGTGGGTGATTCTGGCCTTCACCGGGGTGCTGTTTGCACTCTACGGCGTCAAAGCGTACCTGGACGAAAACGCCGTCTATGGGCGCATCAGCGTCCGGCTGGAGATCATCGGCCGCATTTGCGATAAAATGGCCGGGACCTCCTTTCCCAATATCCTGGACACCGGCTTTGACAAATCCGTCGAAAAATCCGTCGGCGCCTGTTCGTCCAACCAGGACGCTGTCGAGGCCATCTGGCAGACCCTCACCGATCTGCTCACCAACCTGCTGGGGTTTGGGGCCTATCTGGTGCTGCTGTCGGGGCTGCATCCCTTTCTGCTGGCGGTGGTGGTCGTCACCACGGCGGCAGGGTATCTGGTCAGCCTGCGCACCAACCGCTGGATCTATCAGCACCGGGAGGAAGAGGAGGAGTACAGCAACCGGATGGGCTATCTGCGCCGCACCTGTACCGACCGGGCCAACGCCAAGGACATCCGCCTGTTTGGGCTGCAGCCCTGGCTGGGCGATGTGTGGGAGCGGGTCATCCGGCTGTTCAGCGACTATGTGCGCCGGCGGGAACTGCATTACCTCTGGATCGACGGCGCCGACCTGGTGCTCACCTTTGCCCGGGACGGCATCGCCTACGCCTACCTCATCTGGCTGGCCCTTACCGAAGGCCTGCCCGCCTCCCAGTTCCTTCTGTATTTCACGGCGGTCAGCGGTTTTACCCAGTGGGTCATCGGCATTCTGGACAAAGGGGCTACGCTGCACCGCCAGTCGCTGGAGATTTCCCGCATCCGGGAAACGCTGGACTGGCCGGAGCCTTTCCGGCTCACGGGCGGCAAGCCGCTGCCCCGGGACCCCAACCTGCCCTGCGAGATCCGATTTGACCATGTGAGTTACCGCTACCCCGAAGCGGACAAAGATACCCTCCACGACATTGACCTGACCATCCATGCCGGGGAAAAGCTGGCCATCGTGGGGCTCAACGGCGCGGGCAAAACCACCCTGGTGCGGCTGGCCTGCGGTTTCCTGGACCCCACCGAGGGCCGGGTGCTCTTGAACGGGCAGGATATCCGGGACTTCAACCGGCGGGACTATTATGCGCTGTTCTCGGCGGTGTTTCAGGATTTCTCCCTGCTGGAAGCCAGCGTGGCGGAAAACGTGGCCCAGCGGGTGGAGGGCATCGACACGGACCGTGTGTGGGACTGCCTTGCCAAAGCGGGCCTGACCGAAACGGTGCAGGCGCTGCCCCAGGGGCTGGATACCAAACTGGGCCGTCAGGTGTACGAGGACGGGGTGGAACTTTCCGGCGGGCAGACCCAGCGGCTGATGCTGGCCCGGGCTCTTTATAAAAACGGGCCCATTCTCGCCCTGGACGAACCCACCGCGGCCCTGGACCCCCTGGCCGAGGACGATATCTACCAGAAATACAACCGGATGACGGCGGGCCGCACGGCGCTGTTCATCAGCCACCGGCTGGCCTCCACCCGGTTCTGTGACCGCATCGTCTTTGTGGCCGGGGGCCGCATTGCCGAGCAGGGCACCCACGAAAGCCTGCTGACGGCGGGCGGCGGCTACGCCCAACTGTTTGAAGTGCAGAGCAAATACTACCGGGAAGGAGGGGAGCACTATGGCGAAGTCTTCTGAAAACAGCAGCACCTACCGCCGCGCCTGGGTGCTCAACCTGCGGGCGTGGAAACTCTGGGCCGAAAAAAGCCCCGCCTATTTCGTGTCCACCCTGCTCAGCGCGGCGGGGCTGGCGCTGGCACCCTACCTGACCATCTGGCTCTCCGCCCGCATCATTGCCGAACTGGCCGGCGGGCGCGACCCCCGGCAGCTGGCCTTCTGGGCAGTGCTCACGGTGAGTGCCACGGCGGGGCTGGCCCTGCTCAACGGGCTGCTCAAGCGGTGGGCTGCCTATGAGAAAACCCGGCTCTATCCCCGCATGACCCAACATCTGGCCGACAAAATGCTGGGCATGGACTATGCCCAGATGGACCGGCAGGAAGTCTACGACCTCTACAGCCAGATCGTACAGAACGACAACTGGGCCGGTTTCGGGCTGGCCCAGACGCTGGGATTCTTCCCGGATTTCTGCAAGGCGGCGGCCCAGATCCTCGGCGGCGTCGGCTTTACGCTGACCCTCTTCCTCACCGATCTGCCGGCGGGCAGCCCGCTGGCGGTGCTCAACGGCCCGCTGGCGCTGGTGGGGGTATTGGCCGCTATGGTGGGGGCGGTGCTGGCCTCCACCGCCTGCGTCAATGCGTCCGGCCTGCGCAGGAGCCGTCAGGCGGCGAACATGCGCCTGGCCAACCGGTATTTCAATTTCTACGGTGTTATAGCCATGGATCACAAGCGGGCCGCCGACCTGCGAATGTACAGCCAGCAGGAAAACGTCTGCCACCACTATATGCAGAACAATGCTTTCAGCCGGGGCGGCGCCATGGCCCGGCGGGCCATGGGGGACGTGGGCTTGCTGCGGGCCCTGGCCCAGGCCCTCTCGGCGGTGCTTACCGGCGTGGTATATCTTTTTGTCTGCCTTAAATCCTGGGCCGGGGCCTTTGATGTGGGCGCCGTCACCCAGTATGTGGGGGCCGCCACCCAGCTGTTCGGCGGTATCTCCCAGCTGCTGCAAACCATGGGGGATATCCGCGCCAACGGCGTCTTTCTGGAACGGGTGTATGAATATCTTGACCTGCCCAACCCCATGTACCAGGGCAGCCTGACCACCGAAAAGCGGGCCGACCGCAACTATCAGGTGGAATTCCGGGATGTTTCTTTCCGCTACCCCGGCAGCGACCGCTGGGCGCTGCGCCATGTGAACGTCAAGTTCCGCATCGGCAGCCGCCTGGCCGTGGTGGGGCCCAACGGCAGCGGCAAAACCACCTTTATCAAGCTGCTTTGCCGCCTGTATGACCCCACCGAGGGGGAAATCTTGTTGAACGGCATCGATATCCGCAAATACCGCTACGGGGATTATCTGGCCCTCTTCTCGGTGGTGTTCCAGGACTTCAAACTGCTGGCCCTGCCTTTGGGCGAGAACGTGGCCGGTGCTGCCGACTATGACCGGGACCGGGCCGAGCGCTGCCTGCGGGATGCAGGCTTCGGGGAACGGCTGGACGCCATGCCCAAGGGTCTGGACACCTACCTCTACAAGGACCTGGACAAGGAAGGGGTGGAGATCTCCGGCGGCGAAGCCCAGAAAATCGCCATTGCCCGGGCGCTGTACAAGGATGCCCCCTTCCTGGTGCTGGACGAACCCACCGCCGCCCTGGACCCCATTGCTGAGGCGGAGGTCTACGCCAGCTTTGACGCCATCGCCGGGGACAAAACCGCCATCTACATCAGCCACCGGCTGTCCAGCTGCAAATTCTGCGATGCCATCGCGGTATTTGACGGTGGAGCCATCGTCCAGACCGGCAGTCACGACGCGCTGGTGGCCGACGAAGAGGGCCTGTACCACCAGCTGTGGCAGGCCCAGGCACAGTATTACAACGAGTGAGCAACGCGGGGCAGAGGACCCCACGGCAGTGCCGTTTATGACCCCCTGCCCGCCCATAACGGACACGGCTTGCAGCCGTGCCCGTTTTTTTTACGTTTTTTACCCGTTTTTTCTCAAAAACCGGTGACATTGGCAACGGACTGTGCTATACTGGGAACGTTGCTGTGCGCCACGAGCACACAAGCATGTCAAAATGCCACTGCGGCGACTGCCGCGGCCTGGAATAGAAGGAGTCGATACCATGGCAGAGAATATCCGGGAACGCAGCCAGATGGACCCGGCATATACCTGGCAGATCACCGACCTGTACCCCGACGACAATGCCTGGCAGGCGGACTATGAGCGCCTGCAGGGCGTTCTGCAGCAGCTGGCCGGGTATGCGGGTCACCTGAACGACAGCGCCGCCACCCTGCTGGCCTTCCTGCAGCTGCAGGACCAGATGGCAGAACAGGGGGACCGGCTGATTTCCTATGCCTACCGCAAGACCGACGAGGACACCCGTCAGGCGGCCTACCAGGAGATGAGCACCCGGGCGGATAACTTCATTGTGGCCTGGGGGCAGGCGCTGGCCTTTGAAACCCCGGAACTGCTGGCCATCCCCGAGGAGCGTCTTGCTTCCTTTTATAAAGAGGAGCCCCGGCTGGAGCATTACCGGCTGGCGATGGACCGCATCCGCAGCAAAAAGGACCACACCCTCTCCGCTGCGGAGGAAAAACTGCTGGCGGCTGCCGGCAGCATGGGGCAGGCCCCGGGCAACATCTTTGCCCTGATGAACAATGCCGACCTGACCTTTGCGGATGCGGTGGACAGCCAGGGCAACGCCCACCCGCTGACCCACGGCAGCTACGGCTCCCTGATGGAATCCACCGACCGCACCCTGCGGGAATCCACCTTCCACGCCCTGTATGCGGGGTATGGCAAGCTGAAAAACACCTGTGCCGCCGTGCTGGGCGCCCAGATGAAGCAGCTGCAGTTCTTTGCCGAAGCCCGGAAGTATCCTTCGGCGCTGCATGCCGCCCTGGCCGAGACCGAAGTCCCGGTGGAGATCTACCACAACCTGATCGAAACCGTGCACCAGCACCTGCCCGCCATGCACCGCTATGTCAAACTGCGCAAGCGGCTGCTGGGTGTGGACGAACTGCACTACTATGATATGTATGCCCCGGTGGTGGCCGATGAGCAGATGACCATTCCCTTTGCCGAAGGCAAAGAGATGGCCCTGGAAGCCCTGGCGCCCCTGGGGGCGGAATACCGCTCCATCCTGGAGGAAGGCTTTGCCAACCGCTGGATCGATGTGTACGAAAATACCGGTAAGCGCTCGGGCGCTTACTCTGCCGGTGTGTACGGCGTACACCCCTTTGTGCTGCTGAACTACACCGACACCCTGAACGATGTGTTCACCCTGGTCCATGAGATGGGCCATGCCCTGCATTCCTACCTTTCCAACCGGGAGCAGAGCGTGACCTACTCCGACTACAAGATCTTTGTGGCCGAGGTGGCTTCCACCTGCAACGAGGCGCTGCTGATCCAGCACCTGCTGGGCAAGACCCAGGAACCCAAGCGGCGCGCTTACCTCATCAACCACTTCCTGGAGCGGTTCCGCGCCACCCTCTACCGGCAGACCATGTTTGCCGAGTTCGAGCTGTGGTGCAGCGAGCAGACCCGCCAGGGCAAGGCCCTTACCGCCGATTCCCTCTGCGAAAAGTACGCCGAACTCAACCGGCTGTACTACGGCGACGAGATCGTGGCCGACCCCGAGATCGCGCTGGAGTGGGCCCGCATCCCGCATTTCTATTACAACTTCTACGTCTATCAGTATGCCACCGGCTTTGCCAGTGCGGTGGCGCTGTCCCAGCGCATCCTGCGGGAGGGCGAACCCGCCGTGGCGGATTACCTGCACTTCCTCAGCGGCGGCTGCTCCGCCGACCCCGTCACCCTGCTCAAGGGTGCAGGCGTGGACCTGTCCACCCCCGCACCGGTGGCAAGCGCGCTGGAATATTTCAACACCCTGCTGGACGAGATGGAGGCCCTGCTGGCCCGGTAAGCCGCAGCCCGGCACAAAGCCCCCGTACAAAACTTTTTCGCCGGGAAAAAGCACTATTCATCGCGCTCTTTTTTGGAAAAAACCATGAAAGTTTCGCCTTTCGCACACTTTTCCGACACTTTTGGTTGCTTTTTCTCTGCGGTTTTGCTAAAATATAAACAATTTCTGCCGGAACGGATAAGCCAGTGAGGGTTCCCATTGCTGGTCGTTTCGGTCAGATTGAAATTTACTGTATCGGGACACAGGAAAGGAATGTACACATGAAAAACAAGAGACTTCTGTCCTTGCTGGTCGCGGGTGCCATGACGGTTTCGTTGGCAGCCTGCGGCGGTCAGGACGCCGTCACCAACAACCCGACGGAAAGCACCGCCACCGAGACCACCGAGACTGCCGCGGAACCCACCAGCGAGCGTCCCACTGAGCCCACCGGCCAGCTGGTCATCGGCACCATCACCCAGGTCGTCAATGAGTTCTACGACACCTCCTTCAACAACAACGCCACGAACTACATGATGTATGACCTGATCCATGGCTGTGACACCGTCACCTACACCATGGAAGGCGAGTTTGCGTTCGACGAAACCGTCGTGGCTTCTCACGAGGAGACCGAGAACGAGGACGGCACCAAGACCTACACCATCAAGATCAAGGACGGCCTGGTCTGGAGCGATGGTTCTGCCATCACCGCCAAGGATTACGTTTTCGCTCTGCTGGCTGAGTGCAGCGATGAGATGACCGGTGTGGACGGCTACCCCGGAAACAGCTACACCTATTTTGTCGGCTACGACGAGTGGCATGACGGCACCGCCGATACTTTCGCGGGCGTCAACCTCATCGACGATATGACCTTCTCCATCACCATCAAGGCTGAGGAGCTGCCCTACCACTGGGATATCTCCTACGCTGCTGTTCGTCCCCGCCCCATGGCTGTCATCGCCCCGGGCTGCGACGTAGTCGGCGGTGACAACGGTGCTTCCATCACCGGTGACTTCACCACCGAACTGCTGCAGGAGACCATCAACAACATCGACACCGGCTACCGTTACAACCCGCAGGTCACCTGCGGTCCCTACCTGTTCGCCGGCTTCGACGAGGCCAGCCAGCAGGCGACCCTGAAGGTCAACCCCAGCTACCACGGCGACTACCGCGGTGTGAAGCCGGTCATCGAGACCCTGGTCATCCGCACCGTTTCCAGCGATACCATGATGAACGAGCTGGAAGCCGGCACCGTTGACGTGCTGTACGAGTGCTCCGGCGCCGACACCATCAACGCCGGTCTGGACCTGGTGGAAGAGGGCGTTGCTGCCGACACCACCTACTACCGCAACGGCTACGGCAAGGTCCAGTTCGACTGCAGCCAGTTCCCCACCGACAGTGAGAAGGTCCGTCAGGCCATTGCTTACTGCCTGGATCGTAATGAGTTCGCCCGTCAGTACTCCGGCGGTTACGCAGCTGTCGTGGACGCTGCCTACGGCCTGGCTCAGCCTGAATACACCGAGAACGCCGACTGGCTGGCTGAGAACATGAACCACTACGAGATGAACATCGACACCGCCAAGAAGCTGCTGGAAGAGGATGGCTGGACCCTGAATGCGGACGGCACCCCGTACTCCGGCACCGGCACCCGTTACAAGGATGTCAACGGCGAACTGAAGCCCCTGGTCATCACCTGGGCCAACACCTCCGGCAACCCCGTTTCCGACCTGCTCTCCACCATGCTGCCCACCAACATGGCCGAGGCCGGCATGGAACTGCAGGCTACCACCATGGACTTCGCCACTCTGACCTCTGCTATCAGCCATGAGGGCGACACCATCTACAACATGTACAACCTGGCCACCGGTTTTGCCACCGCCAACTCCCCGTGGTACAACTACTCCGAGGACCCGCAGTGGATGACCGCCGGCTACAACGCCAACTGGATCGCCGACAGCGAGCTGTCCAATGCTGCCGGTGCCATGAAGAACATCCCCTACGAGGACACCGACGCCTGGATGGAAGCATGGCGCAACTACATCCAGATCTGGAACGAGAAACTGCCGGATATCCCCCTGTACTCCGACGAATACTATGACTTCTACTCCACCAAGGTTCAGGGCTGGTACAACTCCTCCATCTGGGGCTGGCAGCGTGCTGTCCTGGATGCCTGGGTTGCAGAATAATCTGTAAATTACCAACACACGTAACATCACAGTCAGTGACCGGCGGCTCCCCTTTTGCCGGGGGGCCGCCGGCTTTTTAGGAAATGGGGGGAAACCGAATGGGCAAAGGCCGTTATCTGGTCAAACGATTTGTCTATATCGTTTTCGTATTCTTTATCATATCGATCCTGATGTTTTTCATCTACAAATCCATGCCCGGCGACCCGGTTACCATGATGCTGGGCGAGTCCCGCAACAGTATGAAACCCGAAGCCTACCAGGCTTTGTATGACCGTACCCGCCAGGAGTTGGGCCTGGATAAGCCGCTGGTGATCCAGTACCTGATCTGGATCGGCAATATGCTCACCGGCGACTTTGGCTACTCCACCCAGTACAAGCGCCAGGTTGTGGACGTTATCGGCACCCCGATGCTCAACACCCTGATGCTCAATGCCCTGTCCATGCTGGTGACCTTTGCCGTCGCCATCCCGCTGGGCATTGCCACCGCCGTGCGCAAGAATTCTGTGTTCGATAAGTTTGTGCAGGTCATTACCATTGTGGGCTACAGTCTGCCCAGCTTTATCATTGCGCTGCTTTTCATCTTTGCCTTTGCTGTCAAGATCCCGATCTTCCCCATCAGCGGTGTGCGATCGGCCGGTTTCAGCGGCAGCGGGGTGGAACTGGTGCTGGATACCCTGTGGCACATGGCGCTGCCGGTGATCGTATTGTCCATTTCGGGCATCGGTTCCATCACCCGCTATGTGCGTGCCGAGATGATCGACGTGCTGCGCATGGACTACATCAAGACCGCCCGGGCCAAAGGCCTGAAGGAAAAGACGGTCATCTACATGCATGCCTTCCGCAATGCGTTGATTCCCATCGTCACCATTGCCACCGCCTGGGTCGTTACCCTGTTCGGCGGTTCGGTGGTTATCGAGAACGTCTTCCTGTGGCCCGGCCTTGGCCAGATGCTGATCAACGGCCTGCTGCAGCGTGACTTCTCCATCGTTCTGACCATGCAGATGTTCTACGTTGTGCTGTCCCTGACCGGCAACGTTATTATGGACATCGCCTACACCATCGTCGACCCGCGGGTCCGGCTTGAAAACTAAGGAGGTTCCTGACTATGGCAAAGAAAAAGAAAGACGCCGGCAGGAAATCCACCGCAGCAGCGGCCGCCGAGCGCATGGTCATGGGCGGTATGCCCCAGGAGGAACAGGACGACGAGCTGATGCAAAGCCCCTTCCGGATGGTGGTTACCAGCTTCATCCGGGATAAGATCGCCATGATCGGCATGTGCGCCTTTATCTTCATCTTCCTGTGCTGCATGATCCTGCCCTTCTTCTTCCCCATCCAGATGAATTATCAGGATGTCACCCAGGCCAACGTGGCCCCGGGCTTCGGCATGCTGGACATCCCCAAGGCCCTGAAGGACAACGCCCTGGATATTGCCGCGGGCAGCACCTTCTCGGTGGGTATCGACAAGAACGGCAACGTCTACGAGTGGGGCACTTTCCCCACCGATAAGCTGAAAAAGATCCCTTCCAGCTCCGAGATGGGCAAACTGACCATGATCTCGGCCGGTCTGGACCACGTGGTGGCGGTCAATGAGGACAACCAGGTCTTTACCTGGGGCAACGACCGTATGGGTCTGGCCAGCATTCCCATTGAGCTGAAAACCAACACCTCGCCCATCAAGCAGATCTCGGCCGGTTACCAGATCTCTCTGGCCCTGACCGAGAGCGGCAAGCTCTACAACTGGGGCAGCACCTATCTGCTCAGCGTTTCCATTCCCAAGGAAGTACAGGGCAACATTGCCCAGTTTGACGACAACCCCAACATCGTCATGGCCCTGACCAAGGACGGTGAGGTGGTCCCCCTGACCAACTCCACCAACTCCTACACCGCCGTGCCGGAAGAGATCCAGGGCCACACGGTGGACCTGGCCCTGTCCGACGAGAGCGCCGCGGCTGTGACCGATGACGGCCGTGTGTACACCTGGGGCAACAACGTCTACGGTTCCATGAACGTGCCCGAGGAGATCCAGGGCCACGTGACCTCCATCGAGGGCGGCCGGTATCACTTTACCGTCATCCTGGACGACGGCACCGCCTTTACCTGGGGCAACGACAACTTCGGCCAGACCGATGTGCCCAGCTTCAGCGGGGCAGTCACCGATGTGACGGCCGGTTACTACGCCAGCTATGCCATTGATGAAAACGGCCATGCCGAGGGCTGGGGCCTGAAGGGCTACCTGATGGGCACCGACCAGCTGGGCCGTGACGTCTTCCGCCGTCTGCTGGTGGGTGGCCGTATGACCATGACCGTCGGCTTCATCGCGGTCATCATCTCCACCTTCATCGGCGTTCTGGTGGGCGGCATCTCGGGCTACAAGGGCGGCAAGATCGACAACCTGCTCATGCGTCTGACCGAGATCGTCTCCTCCATTCCTTTCCTGCCTTTCTGTATCATTCTGTCCAGTATTCTGGGCAACAGCATCGACGAAACCCAGCGTATCGTGCTGATCATGTTCATTCTGGGCCTGCTGTCCTGGCCGGGCATTGCCCGTCTGGTCCGCGGCAGCGTGCTGGCCGAGCGCGAACAGGAGTTCGTCACCGCCGCCAAGGCGTTGGGCGTCAAGGAATTCGGCATCATTCTGCGCCATATACTGCCCAACATCATCACCGTCATCATCGTCAACGCCACGCTGGACTTCGCCACCTGCATGCTGACCGAATCCAGCCTGTCCTTCATCGGCTTCGGCGTTACCGAGCCCAACGCCACCTGGGGCAACATGCTCAACGGTGCGCAGAACGGCCAGGTTATCGAGAACTACTGGTGGCGCTGGCTGTTCCCGTCCATTGCGTTCGGCATCTGCACCATCAGCATCAACTGTGTGGGCGACGGCCTGCGCGATGCCATTGACCCCAAATCGAAGGAGAGGTGATCGACGATGAGTTTGCTGGAAGTAAAAAATCTTCATACCTACTTTAAAACCAAAAAGGGTATCGTCAAGGCGGTAAACGACGTCACCTACTCTCTGGACGAGGGCAAGACGCTGGGCATCGTCGGCGAATCCGGCTCCGGCAAGAGTGTTTCTGCCATGAGCATCATCAAGCTGCTGGACGGCAACGGCTGGATCGACAGCGGCAGCGTGACCTTCAACGGCCGCGACATCCTCAGCTGCACCGAGAAGGATATGTACCATATCCGCGGCAACGAGATCTCGGTCATTTTCCAGGAGCCCATGACCAGCCTGAACCCGGTGTTCACGGTGGAACGCCAGATCGGCGAAGTGCTGCGCATCCACCAGAACATGACCAAGAAGGAAGCCTACGCCAAGGCGGTGTCCCTGCTGGCGGATGTCAAGATCCCCAACCCCGAGCGGGTGGCCAAGCAGTACCCCTTCCAGCTGTCCGGCGGTATGCGTCAGCGTGTCATGATCGCCATGGCCCTGGCCTGCAAGCCCAAGCTGCTGATTGCGGACGAACCCACCACCGCCCTGGACGTGACCATCCAGGCGCAGATCCTGAAACTGATGAACGACCTGAAGCGCCAGACCGGCACCTCGATCCTCTTCATCACCCATGACCTGGGCGTTATCCATGAAATGGCCGACGAAGTGGCCGTCATGTACTGCGGCCAGATCGTGGAAAAGGCCGACGCCAAGGAGATCTTCCACAAGTCGGTCTATTCGCACCCCTACACCGAGGGCCTGATGATCTCCATTCCCCGGCTGAACACCCCCAAGGGCAAAAAGCTGGATGCCATCCCCGGTGCGGTGCCCAACCCCCTGTACCTGCCCAAGGGCTGCAAGTTTGCGCCCCGCTGCAAGTACTGCACCCAGAAATGCCTGGAGGAGGAGCCGCCCCTGAGCGAGGTAGGTCCCAACCATCTGGTACGTTGCTTCTATGCGGAAAAGGCGGTGAGACAGCAGAATGCAAAATGAGAAGAAAAAGGTACTGTTGGAACTCCGCGATGTGAAGCAGTACTTCCCGGTAAAAAAGACCAAGTTCCGTGAAAAACAGCGGTATGTGCGCGCCAACGACGGTATTACCCTGGATATCTACGAGGGCGAGACCCTGGGCCTGGTAGGTGAGTCCGGCTGCGGCAAGTCCACCCTGGGCCGCACCATCCTGCAGCTGTACCCCCAGAGCCACGGCGACATCCTGTACCATAAGGGCGAGGAAGTCATCGACCTGAAACAGCAGAAGTACGAGCAGATGCGGGTGCTGCGCAAGGACCTGCAGCTGATCTTCCAGGACCCCTATTCTTCGCTGAACCCTCGCATGACGGTGGGCCAGATCATCGGCGAGGGCCTGACCTCCCACGGGATCTACAAAAAGAACGACCCGGCCCTGAAGGAATACATCTTCCAGATCATGGAAGAGTGCGGCCTGGCTACCTATATGTTCAACCGCTACCCGCACCAGTTCTCGGGCGGTCAGCGTCAGCGTATCGGCATTGCCCGCAGCCTGGCCCTGAAACCCAAGTTCGTGGTCTGTGACGAGGCGGTTTCGGCCCTGGACGTGTCCATCCAGTCCCAGATCCTGAACCTGCTGTCCGACCTGAAGCAGAAGGCCGGTCTGACCTATCTGTTCATCACCCATGACCTGAGCGTGGTTAAGTACATCAGCGACCGCATCGCCGTTATGTACCTGGGCAACCTGGTGGAGCTGGCCGATGCCGAGGAACTGTTCAGCGATACGCTGCACCCCTACACCGAGGCGCTGCTCTCCGCCATTCCCACCACCGAGGAGGACAACGGCGGCCGTAAGCGCATCCTGCTGGAGGGCGATATCCCCAGCCCGGTGAACCCGCCGGAAGGCTGCAAGTTCCATACCCGCTGCCGTTTCTGCCAGGAGAAGTGCAAGCACGAAGTGCCCGAGTGGCGTGAACTCACCCCCGGCCATTTTGTGGCCTGCCACTTCCCCCTGCATGAGAACAACACCGTTACCGGTGAAGTGATCGAGTAAACCATCCCTGCCGGAAAGGAAACCAAGACCATGTTTTTTCAGAAAAAGCTCAAGCGCGTCATGACCAACCATAAACAGGCCGAGGAGCGCTTTGCCAAAGAGCGGGAGGAACTGCCCCTGGAGAAAAACGACCGCCTGGCCATGATCCTGGCGGCGCTGGTGGTGTTCATCCCGGCCCTGATCGTGGTGGCTGCGGTATTCTTTCTGGTACTTTATGTGTTCTTCCTGCGCTTCCTGTAAAGCAGAAGCGGGGTTCGCCCCGGTCCCGAAACGGCAGGCGGCAGCGCGGTTTTGCGCCTTCCGCCGCTGTGGGGTGAACCCACGGTGCGCGCTGTGAGCGGGCACCTCCCGGAATTTCATACAAAAACGGACCCTTCCTGACGGCGTAAGCCGGGGAAGGGTCCGTTTTGTTATATGGGGCAAAGGGCGCGCGGGCAACCTGCCCGGCACCGGGGCAAAGGCCGGGAAAATTACTTCAGCGCGGCGCCGTCCCGGAAGGCGTTGCCGGCTTTTTCGCCCAGTTTGCGGTAGGTGTTGTGGATGGGGTCAAAAATAATGGGCTGCAGTTTGTCCGGGTCAATCTTGCCGTCGGCGTCCAGCACGGTTTCGTCGGCGCTCACGTTGACGATCTCGCCCACCAGGCGGCAGCTTTCGGGGTCATAGCTGATGAGGCGGCATTCCACCGTCATGGGCAGTTCGTCGATGAGGGGCGCATCCACAAAGGCCGAGGGGGTGGTGTGCCAGCCCGCTTTGGCCAGTTTGTCGGCCACCGTGTTGCCCGAAACAATGCCCACATAGTCGCAGGGCACCAGCTGGTCCACGGTGGCCATGCTGACGGTAAAGGCCTTGCGGGCCAGCAGGTTGGCGGTGGTCTTGTGCCCGGCGCTGATGCACAGGGAAAGCTGGGTATCATCGCTGATGCCGCCCCAGGCGGCGTTCATGGCGTCGGGGGTGCCGTCCTCCCCGTAGGTGGCCAGAATGAACACCGGCTGCGGATAGGTCCAGGGTTTGGCTCCAAAATTCTTACGCATAGATAAAACCTCCTGTTTACCAGTTCTTGGGTTCGCCGGTGCTGTCCTGCCGGGTTTTGCGCCGGTCAACCATCTGTACAAACCATTCTACCATATTTGGGTCCTGATGGGAGAAAAATGCGCTCTCTTTTTTGTCCAGCGCGGCAATGGCAGCCATTTCCTCCTCCCCCAGGGTGAAGTCGAACACCGCCAGATTCTCCTGCATGCGCTCCGGATGGGTGGATTTGGGAATCACCACCACGCCCCGCTGCAAATGCCACCGCAGAATGACCTGGGCTGCGGTTTTGCCGTACTTTTGCCCGATGGCGGTGAGCACCGGGTCCTGGAACAAGCCGCCCCGGCCTTCCCCGAAGGGGGCCCAGGCTTCCGCCTGTACGCCGTATTTGTCCATCCAGTGTTTGGCTTCCTCCTGCTGATGGTAGGGGTGGATCTCCACCTGGTTCACCATGGGGCGGATGCGGGCAAAGCTGGCCAGATCCACCAGACGGTCCGGGTAAAAATTAGATACCCCAATGGCCCGCAGCCGCCCCTCCCGGTACAGATCTTCCAGGGCGCGGTAGGCCCCGTAATAATCCGCAAAAGGCTGGTGCAGCAGCACCAGGTCCAGGTAATCGGTCTGCAGTTTGGCCATGGAATCCAGCACCGAGGCCCGGGCGGCGTCGTAGCCGTAATGTTCCACCCAGACTTTGGTGGTAAGGAAAATATCCTGCCGGGGAATGCCGGACTTCTGGATGGCGCTGCCTACCTGTTCCTCGTTGTAATAGCTTTGGGCGGTATCCAGCGAACGGTAGCCCGCGCCCAGGGCGTCCAGTACGCAGCGTTCGCATTCCTCCCGGCTTACCTGATAAACGCCATAGCCCAGCATAGGCATGCGCACACCGTTGGAAAGGGTTACATATTCCATTGTCATTTCCTCCGTTTTAAGATTGGCCGCGGTGCCCTCTTGCGTGGGGCGGGCGCCTGTGGTATCCTCAGTGTAGCATCCGGTGGTAACTACCGGTCAAGGGCTGCTTTGTGAATTTATCGTGAACATGCGGGAGGGTGCGCCATGTTGTATTCCATGAAACAGACCTGCGAGAAAACAGGCATGACCTATGAGGCACTGAAATTTTACTGCAACCAGGGGCTGGTGCCCCGCGTAAAGCGGGACCGGGCCAACCGCCGGGTTTTTGATGAGCAGGATATCGCCTGGATCGAAGGACTGGGCTGCCTGAAACGGTGCGGGTTCAGCATCCGGGAGATGCACCATTATATGGAACTTTGCCTGCAGGGGGCGGCCTCCATCCCCGAACGAAAAACCATTCTGGACGAAAAACGGCAGGCTTTGCGGGAACAGATCGCCCAGCTGGAAGAAGCAGTGGCCTATGTGGACAATAAACAGGCGTTTTACGACCGGGTCCTGGCCGGGGAACAGCCCTATTTCAGCAATCTGCTGGCCGATGTACAGCCCGGAACGGCGGACCGGTGACCGGTGCCTGTTTTTTCCATCCCCTTGACAACAGGCGGGAAACCCTGTAAACTGAAACACAGTTTCAAATTCAAGGGAGGCACTGCCCGTGGAAGGCAGACAACATTACAAGACCCGGCAGCGGGAACAGATTGCCGCCTACCTGTGTGCCCGGCCGGGGCAGCACGTGACGGCGGCCGAAGTCTGCGCCCACTTTGCCCGGCAGGGTGTCCAGATGGGCAAGGCCACCGTTTACCGCCATCTGGACCGGATGGTGGAGGAAGGGCTGGTGACCAGGTACACGGTGGATGGCTCCACCGGTGCCTGTTATGCCTATACCGGCCCCGGACCGGAACCTGCCGAACCGGATTGCTACCACTGCAAATGCCAGCAGTGCGGGGCGCTGATCCATCTCCATTGTGACGAGGTGGAACATCTGCGCCTGCATATGCTGGACCGCCACGGGTTTGCCCTGGACCCCCGCCGTACGGTGTTTTACGGCATCTGCGAAGCCTGCCGTGCCGCCGCCGGCCAATGATCATTTTGTAAAGACGGAAAGGAGAACGCCATGCACCCTGTGGGACGTAAAATCGCCGCCTGGACCCTCAGTGTTCTGCTGGCGGTGGGCGTTCTTTTTTCGGCCTGGTTCCTGGCGCGGGAAATCCGCCATGCCTGTACGGGGCAAAGCTGCCCGGTCTGCGCCTGCCTGCAGGCGGCGGCCCGGCAGCTGAAAACCGGTGCGGGTCCCGCAGCCCACGCCGCAGCTGTGTGCAGCGCCGTGTTTGGTGCCGTTTTGCTGTCGGGCGGTGCGGTGCAGTACCTGCCCGGGACCACGCCGGTAGCCTGTAAGGTCCGGCTGGACAATTAAACAGACCTCCGTTACCGGGGACGCAGCGCACGAAGCCGTGCGCCGGGCCCCTGGTTTTTTGCGCTCATTTTTCGTTTACATGCCAAAAATCGGAGGACTTTTTTATGAAAATCAGACAAAAAATACTGCCGCTTTTGTTGGCGGCTGCGCTGTTGGCCGGCTGCACCGCCCCGGCAGACACTTCTGTACAGACGGCCCAGACCCCGCAGTCGGCCCGGACGGACACCCTGCAGGTGGTGGCCACGATCTACCCGGTGTATGACTGGGTGCGGCAGGTGGTGGGGGAGGATGCCCCCGGGGTGGAAGTGACCCTTTTGCAGGATGGCGGCACCGACCTGCACAGCTATCAGCCTTCGGCCGCGGACCTGGCGGCCATTGCGGACTGCGACCTTCTGGTGTATGTGGGCGGCGCTTCCGATGCCTGGGTGGAGGATGCCCTGCAAAACGCCGCCAACCCGGAACGCCGGGCCCTTGACCTGATGGAACTGCTGGGCACCCGGGTCTATGAGGAAGAAACGGTGGAAGGCATGCAGCCCGAGGAGGACCACGACGGGCACGACCATGAAGAAGGGGAAACAGACGAACATATCTGGACTTCGCTGCGCAACGCGGCGGAACTTTCCACCGCCATTGCCGATACCCTGGCCCAGCTGGACCCGGACAACGCCCGGCAGTATACCGAAAGAGCCGCCGACTACAGCGCGGAACTAACGGCGCTGGACGCCGAGTATGCGGCGGTGGTGGAACAGGCGCCGGTAAAAACCCTGCTCTTCGGGGACCGGTTCCCCTTCCGTTACCTGGTGGAAGATTACGGCCTGGCATATTACGCGGCCTTCCCGGGCTGTTCGGCCGAAACCGAAGCCAGCTTTGAAACGGTGGCCTTTTTGAGTGAAAAACTGCAGGAACTGGACCTGCCTGCGGTGCTGACCATAGAAGGATCGGACGGCAAAATTGCCCAGACCATCCGGCAGAACGCCGGGGGCAGCTGCCAGGTGCTGACGCTGGATTCCCTGCAGGGGACCACGGCGGCCGACGCAGACCGGGGCGTGACCTATCTTTCGGTGATGCGGCAGAACCTGACGGTGCTGCGCCAGGCCCTGGGGGCCGGGGAGGCGGCATAATGGCACAGATTCTGGGAGAAAACCTGACCCTGGGGTATGACGGCAAAGCGGTGCTGCAGGGGCTGAACTTCACGGTGGAAGCAGGGGATTATCTCTGCATCGTGGGGGAGAACGGCAGCGGCAAAACCACCCTCATGAAGACCCTGCTGGGGCTGCAGCCGCCCTTGGCCGGTGCGATCCGGTTCGGGGACGGTCTGACCCGGCAGGATATCGGGTATCTGCCGCAGCAGACCGAGGTGCAGCGGGATTTCCCCGCATTGGTGCGGGAAATTGTCCGCTCCGGATTTCAGGGGCGCTGCGGGCTCCGTCCCTTCTATACCCGTGCCGAAAAGGCGGAGGCGGAGCGGATGCTCCAAAAAGTGGGGGCGGCCGACCTGGCGGGCCGGTGTTACCGGGAACTTTCCGGCGGTCAGCAGCAGCGGGTCCTGCTGGCCCGGGCCCTGTGCGCAGCCCGGCGGGCCCTGCTGCTGGATGAACCGGTCACCGGTCTGGACCCCGATGCGGCAGCCGCCATGTATGGCCTGATCGCAGACCTGAACGCCGAGGGCGTCACCATCCTGATGGTCACCCACGATGTGGGCCCCGCCCTGCAGGCAGCCAACCGCATTTTGCATATCGGCGGCAGCCTGTTCTGCGGCAGCCGGGAAGAATATCTGCAGACAGGCGCCGGGCGCCGCTTTGCCCGGCAGGAAGGAGCACCGGCATGATCGAAACATTGCAGTTTTACTGGACCTACCCCTTTGTGCGGTATGCACTGGTGGTCGGGGTGCTCATTGCCCTTTGTTCCTCGCTGTTCGGGGTCACGCTGGTGCTCAAACGTTTTTCCTATTTGGGCGACGGGCTTTCCCATGTGGCTTTCGGGGCTATGTCGGTAGCTACGGTGCTGCGTCTGGCCGATACCATGCTGCTGGTGCTGCCCGTTACGGTGGTCTGCGCCGTACTGCTGCTGCGGGGCGGCCGGAACGCCAAGATCCGGGGAGATGCCGCGGTGGGGATGCTGTCGGTGGGAGCGCTGGCATTCGGCTATCTGGTGGTCAACCTCTTTTCCACATCGCCCAATCTGTCGGGGGATGTATGCAGCACCCTGTTCGGCTCCACCTCCATCCTCACCCTTAAAGAAGAGGAAGTCTGGCTTTGCGCCGGGCTGTCGGTGGTTGTGGTGGCGCTCTTTGTGCTGCTGTACCAAAAGATCTTTGCAGTCACCTTTGACGAAACTTTTGCCCAGGCGTCGGGGGTCAATGCCCGGCGCTGGCAGCTGCTGCTGGCAGTCATCATTGCGGTCATCATCGTGCTGGCCATGTATCTGGTGGGCTCGCTGCTGATTTCGGCGCTGATCATCTTCCCGGCATTGGCAGCCATGGGGGTATGCCGCAGTTTTCTGGGGGTTACCATTTGTGCGGCGGTGTTTTCGGTGGTCTGCGCGGCGGCGGGCATCCTGCTGGCGGTGCTGGCCGGCACACCGGTAGGGGCCACCATTGTGGCGGTGGACGCGGCAGGTTTTGTCCTGTTCCGTTTGGCCGGTGCGCTGCGAGGGGCCGCATGAGCCGCCGCCTGGTCTGCGCCCTGTTGGCGCTGCTGCTTACAGGCTGTGCCGGAACCGGGGCGCAGCCGGTCCCCACAGCAACCCCGGCGGTCACGGCGACCCCGTCGGCACCGGTTTCCACCCTGACGCCTGCACCCACCCGTGACCCGGAAGCAGTCGACGTGGACCTGACGGAACTTTCCTCCACCATGGTCTTTGCGGAGGTGGCTGCCATGGTCCGCGACCCGGAGCAATACCTGGGCAAGCGGGTGCGGATGCAAGGGCAGCTGGCGGTCTACCCGGCCAACCCGGCATTGGATGTGGACTACTTTTATACGGTCGTTGTCCAGGATGCCACCGCCTGCTGCCAGCAGGGGCTGGAATTTATCTGGGAAGACGGGACGCTGCCCGAAGCGGGCACCGAGTTGGTGGTCACCGGTATTTTTACGGAATATGACTGCGGCGGATTGCCAAGCCACCACATTGTGGCGGAAAGCGTGGAAACGACAGGCTAACTTTGCCGGCGGTTGCCGGAACACCGGACCCCCGGCCCGGAATAAATGGCGGCCTCCAACGGCGGAGGGCAGAAATACAAAAGTACGGAAACAGACCCCGATTCCCTTACAGGAGAATCGGGGTCTGCTTTTGCGAATTGAAGCAATCTCCGGTGTACTCTATTCGGTTCCGGAAAGCTCATTCGCAAAGAAAGTCATACAACCGTATACAAAACACGCGGAAATTTCACATAGTATGGACATATGTTGCCGCATTTGCAAAAAACGTCACAATTCTACAAAAATATCATCGCAGGAAAGCGAAAAAGCGTTGCGGCAAAATGAAAAGAATAAGGCGGAAATGGCGGCGAATCTTTCTACAAATGTTACAAAACGGCATACAGTCTATGGATTTTTGATGAACTGTATGGTAAGATATACATCAAATTCTACCACGGAAAGTGCGCAATCGACGGCATTCAAGCGGCCGAAAAGAGAAGGAAAGCGCAGCTTTCCGGGGCAGAAAAAGCCGTACAAAATACGGTCTCCCGCTCGGGAGCAAGGCCCAGCCGGAGCGGGCAGAATTTTGTCTCAGGCGGACGCAAACAGTCGAACGGCAGCAGAAAAGAAGTGCTTTTCCAGCCAAACGGCTTTTTGAATAAATGTACGTTATATACCCTTTGCACATTTGACCAAGGGGGACTCAGCGGATGAAAATCCATTTCAAACGCATCGTCAGCACCATCTGTGCGCTGGCGTTGTGCGCAAGTATGGTCCCCACTTCGGCTCTGGCACTGGAAACGCCTGCCGCCACCGGCAGCGACACTTCCATCGTGCAGCAGCTGGAGGAGGACACCGCGGCGTCGACGGATGTGACCGTCGACGAGGAGCAGACGCCTGCTGCTTCTGAACCGCAGGAAACCGAAAGTCCGGAAGCGACGGCCGCTCCCGAAGCGACCACGGCTCCCGAAGCGACCACGGCTCCCGAAGCGACCCCGGCACCGTAGGCTACTGCGGCACCTGAAGCTACTCCGGCTCCCGAGGCTACTGCTGAACCGGAGGCTACGGCTGCGCCCGAGGCTACTGCGGCACCCGAAGTGACCCCGGTACCCGAAGCAACTGCCGTGCCCGCAGAGAGCGATCAGTCCGCTGCCGAAGTGACCGAAGAACCGACCGCCCCGGCGACGGAAGATGCCAATGAAACGACAGACCTCAGCGCCGAGGCCGCAATGTTGGCCAATGATGCGTCGACTTATCAGGTCGTTGTTACCAATGCAAGCAGCGCGCCTTTGACGGGTGTTGTTGTGCGCGATGTCACAAGCGCCAAGGGCATGATGCCCGGCACTGTCAGCCTGCAGATCAATGGCGGCGCGGTTACGTCGCTGACCAGCAAATGGAGCACTCTTAATGGCAGCCAGGCGGTAGACTGGACGATTCCTTCTCTGGGCTATGATCTGGAAGAGGACAAGGGCGATACCGCCATCATTACCTACAGCTACACCGTAGTTGGTGACGACCGCTCTCCTGAGGATGAGAAGAGCCTGACCAACAATGCGGCCGCTCTAGCGGGTACGACCCAGGGCAGCAGCCGTTCGACCCACAACTTCGTGGAAGTCCCCGCACTGGATGTGACCAAGACCGGTACGCCCAACGTGAGCGAAACCGGTATCATGCAGATCAGCTACACCGTCAATGTGACCAACACGGGCAACGCCGCCCTGTCTCAGGTAGTGCTGAAGGACGCCAAGTTCAAGGGCGCCGTTGAGGTCAAGAAGGGCGACACTGCTATGAGCGCCAGCCTGAACGGTACCGAACTGACTGTATCTGACTCTCTGGCCGTGGGCGAAACCATGACCGTTACTTACAACTATGAAGTGACCGAAGAGGCGGCAGCGGACGGCACCCTGACGGTGACCAATACCGTTGATGTGACCGGTACCACGGCTGCCGGTGCAACGGCAACCAAGTCGGCCACGGCAGAAACCGAAGTCTACGCCGGCGAAGTCGAGCTGAAACTGGCCCCCATTGTTATCTACACCGGCGGCGACGGCAGCAACCAGGCTGTTGTTGGCGATGACGGTGAAATGGTCGATGCGAATGAGGCTGGTCTGCCCACCTTCGGTATGACCATGACGCTGCCCGACAACACGCCTGTGACGGTGGAGGACAATGAAGCGGCAGCAGAGCTGTATGACGTTACCTCTGACGATGGCGAGCGTGCCAACTTCAAATGGAGTGCTGTTGCCTACAATGGTAATGCTACCGTGCTGATGCAGCTTACGCCGGAAAAGGGAACGGATGCAGCCCGCATCAAGCTGATCGATGATAAGGGCAACGCCGTTACTTCGGACGAGTTCTCCGTGGAAGACACTCTGTGCCAGACTTATGACACTGAGCTCTATGTGCAGGAAGAAGAAGGCACCCAGATCATTGCCGAAGTGAATGGCAAGTACTACAACATCCACTACGAGAATTCTACGCTGACCATCCGCGGCACTACGCCGGATGCCAAGACCAATACGGTGGCCAACGACGCTTCTCAGCTGAAGCCGGATGTGGATGTGCCGCAGGCCGTGGTGCCCAGCGATGCCAGCTACTACTACGTCAGCGGCAATGGCGACAACTCCGGTGTGCTGAAGGTTGAGGATACCAGTTCTGTCTTTCTGCTGGTGGACGAAATCGTTGACCAGTCTGTGGAGACCGATCAGCAGTATGTCCAGATGATGAAGGACAAGGTGGAAGCCGATGGCGGCGTCCTGGGCAAGGTTCCCGCGGACACTACCCGCATCTGGCGCTTCTTCTACATGGACCTGGTGCTGGCCAACAACGGCAACGCTGTTCTGACCACTGATAAGGATGTGACCATCTATTGGCCGTATCCGGACGGTGTGACCTATCAGGATGTTGTGGACGGCAAGTATGATGTGAAGGTTCTGCACTACACCGGTCTGAACCGTAACTATGCATCGGATGCCTTTGCAACCGAACTGAATGATTGCCGCATGGCAGTTTACACGGTAACGCCGACCGAACAGGGTCTGTGCTTCACCGTGCCCAGCAGCGACGGCTTCTCTCCGTATGCGCTGGTGTACCAGACTTCTACCAAGACTCCGGAAGAAAAACCCGGCACCGATGAGGGCAATGGCGGTTCTTCCGACAACAGCAACAGCAACAACAACCAGACCACTACCACCAGCAATACCACCGAGAGCAAGGCAACGGCTCCTGCCGCTACGCCGGCTCCCACTGCGGCATCCATCATCCCGCAGACGGCGACAGCCTGACTCTCGGCCTGCTGTTTGCAGTGGCCGGCCTGGCAGTGGCTGCCATGGTTGCGCTGATGGTCGTCTACCGTCGCCGCCGGGATAAGTAATACCTCCATCAGGTATTGCGCCTGAACGGTAAAAATAACGGCAAAAGCGCCGGGGCTTTCGCCCCGGCGCTTTTTTGCCTTGCAGCCAAAGGGAACGGCTTTCCGCAGGCAGAAAAATCTGGTATAATGTACCATACTTATGGCGCAGCTTTCCGGCCCTTGCCGCGGCGGCGCCAACGGGACACGGCGGCTGCGCGGTGCGTGGCCGCCGTGTCCGTGTGTGAAATCATTGGGAGGGTTGGTCTATGGATTGGTCATCGATCGGGCGGAATCTCCGCCAGTACCGGCAGGAAAGCGGACTTCGGCAGGAGGACCTGGCCCGTGCCGCAGGGTTGAGCGTCAACTACATCGGCATGGTGGAGCGGGGCGAAAAAATCCCCTCGCTGGAAACCTTTGTGGCGCTGCTGAATCTGCTGCATGTTTCGGCGGATATGGTACTCACCGATGTGGTAGATACCGGCTACACTGTCAAGCAGTCCATGCTGGCGGAGCAGGTGGGGCGCCTGCCTGCCGCTGAGCGGGAACGGATCTATGCGGTGGTTCAGGTGCTGGTAGACCGGGCCGACACCGGCGAAGCCTGAGCCGGACTTTCCGCTACCGGAGGCTCGTGAGGTGTCTCATAGACGGCGCGCACAAAGTCGTACCGGTTGGACCGCTTTTTGTACTGGTCGGGGGGTAAGCCTTTCTCGGCCCGGAACACCTTGCCGAAGTAGTTGTTGTTGCTGTACCCCACCTGCTGTGCAATTTGTTCCATGGTGTAGTCGGTGCTGGTCATAAGCAGGCGGCAGGCTTTGGCCAGCCGCACTTCCCGGATGTATTTCCCCGGGGAAACGCCGAACTTGTGCTGAAATTCCTTGCACAGGTAATATTTGGACAACCCCGCATGGTCCGCCACCAGGTCCAGGTTCAGGTTGGGGTTGTGGTAGTTCTGGTCAATGTAGGATTTGGCTGCATCCACCCGGGAACGCTCGGTTCCCGTAACCGCCAGGGCACAGGCGGTCAGCTCCATCCACAGGTCGTAGGCCAGGCGGGAATTTTCAAACAGGGTGCCTACCGAATCCTCCAGCGCCTTCCGGTAAAGGGTCACCATCCGCTCCGCCAAAGGTGTATCCAGGCCTACCGGCACCACCGGCCCCGTATGGCCGTAGATCTTGCGCAGCAGGGGCAGGCATTCTTTGCTGAATTCAAAGTAAAGAAACTCCCAGTGGGAGGAATTTTCCGGCAGATAATAGCGGCTTTTGCCCGGAATATCAATGACGAAGGCATCCCCCGGTGCTACGGGATACAGCAGGTCGTCCAGCTGCAGGGCCCCGGCACCGTCCAGGCAAAACTGGATCAGGCAGTGTTCGTCGCGGCGGTTGTGGTTGTCCCAGCAATAGGTGGGGGTGTCCACATACTGCAGCCCGGCGCCTTTCAATGTCAGCAGCGGCAGGTCGGAAGAAAAACGGAAACCGACCGAATGATGGGGCAGAGGATACATGAGAAAACCTCCTTCCAGGTGGTACCTTTATGGTAGCATGAATGGAAGATGTCCGCAAGAATTTACCATGGGGAAAAATCAACCACCCGGTCGCCCTTTGTGGAAAACGATCCGCCCGGCAGTTTGGGCTTTTGCCTGCTGCCGGGCGGATTTCTTTGTTTTTATGCAGAATCCTTCTAAAAAGCATATGTGCGGAGGAAATGGCAAGAATTTACCATTTAAAGCCCGTCCTTACCATTTACCCGGCAGATAAACAGCGGTATGATAGGGTTGACAAAAGGGAGGAGCATTATATGATACGCTTTGAAGAACAAGAAAATGCTTTTTATCTGGACAACGGGCGCATCACCTACTGCTTCGGCATTGCCAAGGGCCGCTGGCTGGAAAGCCGCTGGTTCGGCCGTCATATCCGCCGCCTGGGGGGCAGCGCCCGTCCCCGGTATTTTGACCGTGGATTCTGTTCCAACCCGGACCCGGAGGACAAGAAATTCTCTCTGGACACATTGCCCCAGGAATACCCGGGCATGAACGAGGGGGATTTCCGCAGCCCGGCCTATGGTATCCAGACAGCGGACGGCCGGCGTGTGACCCGGTTCGTCTACCGGGACTACCGGATCCTGCTGGGCAAACCGCCGCTGACCGGTCTGCCGGCTGTCTATGCCGAAGGGGAGGACGAAGCCGAAACCCTGGTGGTGCGGCTGGAAGATACCGCCACCCGGGCGCAGCTGCTGCTGTATTACACCATCTTCCGGGAGTATGACGCCATCTGCCGCCATGTGGAGGTGGTCGCCGGTCCCGAAGAACCGCTGCAGCTGGAAACCCTGATGGCCATGAGTCTGGATTTTCCCCGTGCCGACTATGACCTGCTGACGTTCTCCGGTGCGCATTTGCAGGAGAAAACCATAAACCGCCGCCCGGTCACAGCGGATTCCGTCACGCTGGAAAGCAGCCGCGGCGCCAGCAGCCCGCAGCAGACCCCCTGTGTGCTGCTGACCGACCCCAACACAGACGAGGACCGGGGCCGGGCATGGGGAATCAACTTGGTGTACAGCGGGGATTTCCGGGCGGTGGTGCAAAAGGAACCCTTTGGCGGGGTGCGGGTGCAGATGGGGTTCAATCCCCAGACGTTCGGCTGGCAGCTGGCCCCTGCCCGGCGGTTTGTCAGCCCCGAAGCGGTGCTGGTCTACTCCGATGCAGGGCTGAACGGCCTGTCCCACACCTTCCACCGGCTGTATGCCCGGCGTCTTTGCCGCGGGTATTGGCGGGACCGGCCGCGCCCGGTGCTGCTTAACAGCTGGGAGGCGTTCACCTTCTCTATCGACGAGGAAAAATGCCTGTCCCTGGCCCGGCAGGCCGCCGACCTGGGCATGGAACTTTTTGTGCTGGATGACGGCTGGTTCCGCAACCGCACCGACGACCACCGCGCCTTGGGGGACTGGACGGCCGATCCCCGCAAATTCCCCCATGGACTGGGGAATCTGGCCCGGAAAATCCGGGAAGCCGGGGTGGCGTTCGGCATCTGGTTCGAGCCGGAAATGGTCAACCGTGACAGCGATTTGTACCGCGCCCATCCGGACTGGATCATCCGCAGCCCCCGCTATGAACCGGTGCCCAGCCGCAACCAGTTTGTGCTGGACCTGTCCAACCCGGCGGTGTGTGATTATCTGGTAGAGTCGGTGGCCCGTGTGCTGCAGGAAACCGGCGCCGCTTACGTCAAGTGGGATATGAACCGCCATATTACCGATTTGGGCTCCGCCTGGCTGCCGCCGGAACGGCAGCGGGAACTGTCCCACCGGTATATGCTGGGATTGTATGACGTATTGGAACGGCTTACCGTCCGGTTCCCCCGGGTATTGTTCGAGGGCTGCTCCAGCGGCGGCGGCCGGTTTGATGCGGGAATGCTCTACTACATGCCCCAGACCTGGACCAGCGACAACACCGACGCTGTCTGCCGGCTGCAGATTCAGTACGGCACCAGTATGCTGTTCCCGCCGGTGACCATGGGGGCGCATGTGTCGGCGGTGCCCAACCACCAGACGGGGCGCATCACACCGCTGTCCACCCGTTTTGCGGCGGCCATGTCGGGCAATCTGGGGTACGAGATGGATATCCGGACCCTGAGCGAAGCGGAACAGGAAGAGATCCGGGCGCAGATCGCTCTCTACAAGGAACTGCGGGAAACCCTGCAGCAGGGCACCTTTTACCGCCTGCGGGACCCCGGAACAGGCAACGAAGCAGCCTGGAATTTTGTTTCGCCGGACGGGCAAACGGTGGTCTGCTGCGCGTTCCGCATTCTGGCCGACCCGCTGCGCCGCACCACCGCCGTGCGCCTGCGGGGGCTGGACCCCGAGGCTGACTACCGGCGGGAAGGGGATAACACCGTGTTTGGCGGCGATGAATTGATGGAATCCGGCCTGGCTGCCGACCCGCTGCGACAGGACTTTACGGCGGCCGTGACGGTATTGCATAAAGTATAAAACTGGGAGGAAAACAACATGACGAAAGAAGAACGCTACCAGGCGGCTGCTGAACAGCTGGTGGAACTGGTAGGCGGCCCCGACAACATCATCAGCGCGGCCCACTGTGCCACCCGTCTGCGTCTGGTGCTGAAGGACGAATCCAAGGCGGATGTGGACGGCATCCTCAAGGTGGACCTGGTCAAAGGGCAGTTTGCCAATGCGGGCCAGTTCCAGATCATCATCGGCAGCGGCACGGTGGATGAAGTGTACAAGCGGTTTGTTCCGTTGGCCGGGGTGGCCGAGGCCACCAAAAGCGACGTGAAAAAGGCCGCGGACAAAAAGCTGAATCCGCTGCAGCAGCTGGTCAAGACCCTGTCCGATGTGTTTGTGCCGCTGATTCCCGCCCTGGTGGCCAGCGGTCTGATGATGGGCCTGAACAATGTTATGACTGCCAGCGGGCTCTTCTTCCCGGACCAGTCCCTGGTGGAAGCCTTCCCCGGTCTGGCTGACCTGGCATCCATGATCAACACCTGCGCCAGTGCTGCCTATTCCTTCCTGCCCATCCTCATCGGCTTCTCCGCTGCCAAAATGTTCGGCGGCAACCCCTATCTGGGCGCCGTCATCGGTATGATCATGGTCTCCGGCGATTTGCTCAACGCCTACAGCTACGGCGACGCGGTGACCGCCGGTACCGTGCCGGTGTGGAACATCTTCGGCCTGACCATCGACAAGGTGGGCTACCAGGGTACGGTACTGCCGGTGCTGGCCGCCGCCTTCCTGCTGGCCCAGATCGAAAAATGGCTGCACAAGCGTGTGCCCGAAGTGCTGGACAACCTGGTGACGCCGCTCTTCTCGGTGCTGATCACCGCTTTCCTCACCTTTACGGTGGTGGGCGGCGTGATGCGCACTGCCGGCGACTGGATCACCAACGGCCTGCTGTGGCTGCATGATTCCCTCGGCGTGGTGGGCGGCATGATCTTCGGCTTCCTGTATGCGCCGCTGACCATGACCGGTATGCACCACAGCCTGCTGCCGGTGGATATCCAGCTGGTGGCAGCCGGCGGTTCCTTCCTGCTGGCCATTGCTTCCTGCAACAACGTGGCCCAGGGCGGCGCCACGCTCTGCGCCATGCTGCGCACCCATGACAAAAAGCTCAAGAGCATTGCGGCCACTTCCGGCATTTCGGCGCTGCTGGGCATCACCGAACCGGCCATGTTCGGTGTGAACCTCAAACTCCGCTACCCCTTCTATGGCGCTATGCTGGGTTCCGCCATCGGCTGCGGCTATGTGACCCTGACCAACGTGCTCAACATCTCGCCGGGATCGGCCGGTATCATCGGTTTTGTCTGTGTGCTGCCCCAGTGCATGGTCAACTTCCTGATCGGTGTGGTGATCTCGCTGGCAGCCGGGTTCCTGATCACCCTGGCCCTGTCCAAGTCCCGCCGTTTCAATAAAGAACTGGAGGACGCCGCCCAGTAACCTGCCGTACATTTTCCCGCGTCCCGGACGGATACCGCCGCCCGGGGCGCTTTTCTTTTGCCGGGGCATTAACAATTCTCAAACAATTCCCAAACAAAGCGGCAACACAGGCGGCGTATCCTGAGAGAGAAAAGGATGGTGAGTTGCCCGGCGGTCCCCGCAACGGTATAATGAAGGAAAACAGATACAGGGGAGGGGACTGGTATGGTCCATATTCTGGTGGTGGAGGATGACGCCCGGCTGAACCAGGCGGTCTGCACCTATCTGAACGACAGCGGCTTTGCGGCCAAAGGCTGCCTTTCGGCCCGGGCCGCCTACGATGAGATGTACAACCGGCTGTACGACCTGGTCATCTCGGACATTATGATGCCGGAGATCGACGGTTTTGCGCTGGCCGAAAGCATCCGCCGTGTCAACGGGACCATTCCCATCCTGTTCATGTCTGCCCGGGACGATCTGCCCGCCAAACAGCGGGGGTTCCGGCTGGGGATTGACGATTACATGGTCAAACCCATCGAGCTGGATGAACTGCTGCTGCGGGTACGGGCCCTGCTGCGCCGCGCCCATATCGAGATGGAGCGCCGCCTGACGGTGGGCAACCTGGAACTGGATGCCGACGCCATGGCGGCGGTGGTCGCGGGGGAGGAAGTGCCGGTCACCACCCGGGAGTTCAATATTGTATACAAGCTGCTCTCCTACCCCAACAAGACTTTTTCCCGGGCGCAGCTGATGGATGAGTTCTGGGGCGTGGAGTCCGAGACAAGCCTGCGGGCGGTGGATGTGTATATCACCAAACTGCGGGAAAAATTCTCCGCCTGCGGCGGCTTCGAGATCCGGACGGTGCGGGGACTGGGCTATAAGGCGGTGCTGCGATGAGATCTGCCGAAAAATTTGCCGACCGGCGGGTCAAGCGCGCCCTTTTTCCGCTGCGCACCTTTGCGCTGTTTTTTGCCATGTTTGCGGTGTTTACCACCGTGCAGATGCTCATGATTGGCAGCGTCATCGACTACCGCCGTCTGCCCCTGGCCAACACCCTGGGCGTGCTGGGGTTCTGGGTGGCGGCATCGGTGGGGTTCACCCTTATTACGGGGCTGTTGGTGCGCCACCAGTACCAGAAACCCATAGAGGAAGTGTCCGAGGCTGCCCGCAAGGTGGCAGGCGGGGATTTTTCGGTCTATCTGGCGCCGAAGCACCCGCAGGACAAGGCCACCCATCTGGATGTGCTTTGCCTGGATTTCAACAAGATGGTGGAGGAACTGGGCAGCATCGAAACATTGAAAACCGACTTTTTCTCCAATGTTTCCCACGAAATCAAGACCCCGCTGGCCGTCATCCAGAACCATGCGGAACTGCTGCAGCAAAAACAGCTTACCGAGGAACAGCGGCAGGAAAGTACGGCCGTCATTCTGCAGGCAGCCCGGCGGCTTTCCAGCCTGATCACCAACATGCTCAAGCTCAACAAACTGGAAAAGCAGGTGATCCAGCCCCAGCCCCGGCCCTTTGATGTCTGTGCCCAGCTGTGCGCCTGCGCATTGCAATTTGAGGATGTGTGGAAAAAAAAGCAGATCGATTTTGAAGCGGACCTGCAGGACCGGCTGCTGCTTACCGCCGACGAAGGGCTGCTGGAACTGGTCTGGACCAACCTGCTCTCCAATGCCATGAAGTTCACCCCGTCGGGGGGCAAAGTCACCCTGACCCAACGCACGGATGGCGAACGTGTCATCGTTACGGTGGCGGATACCGGCTGCGGTATGGACCCTGCCATCCGGCGCCACATTTTTGACCAGTTCTACCAGGGCGATACCTCCCATGCCACCGAGGGCAACGGCCTGGGGCTGGCACTGGTGCGGCGGGTCCTGGAACTGTCGGACGGAACCATCACGGTGGCCAGTACCCCGGGGCGGGGCAGCACCTTTACGGTGGAACTGCCCCTGACGCCCCGCCAGGAGGAGAATCCCGCATGAGTTACATCGGATACGAATACAAAGAACTTACGGTACCGGGACGCGATGTTTCGCTGCTGTTGGACGGTTACGAAAGCTTTGGCTGGCAGCTGGACGAAAACCACCCCGCGCCCGGCCAGGGCCGCACGGTGACTCTGTACCTGAAGCGGGACCGCAAGATCATCAACAAGATGGAACTGACCCGGCTGCAGCGGAACTTTGAAGCCTGCCTGCAGCAGATAGACCGGCTCCGGCGCGAACCGGCGCGCACGGCCACTGCCGGGGCGCTGTTTGTGGGGCTGGTGGGCACGGCGTTCATGGCGGGGGCGGTGTTTGCCGTCACCCATACACCGCCCCATTACCTGCTTATGACGGTGTTGGCGGTACCGGCTTTCGGGGGCTGGGCGGCGGCACCGCTGCTGTACCCCCGGTTGCTGCTGCGCCGTCAGGAACGGCTGCGGCCTGCCCTGGACGCCCAGTACGAACAAATCTGGCAGCTGTGCGAAAAAGGCCAGTCCCTTTTATAAAGACCAATGCCAACCGGCGCTTGCAAAAGCGCCGTTTTTTTTGTGGAGGTGTGCGGTATTAATCTTTTGCAAACAAAACCTTAGCACAGCACAAACATGGGGCTGTTATACTGTGCACACAACAACGGGAGCGGACAAAACAACCCACCGCCCCTGGTACAGGAGGAAAGGAATATGAGCCAATATACCATCAAACCGGGGCGCCTGGGGCGCCGGATCATCAGGGCATACAAGGCGGTGGAAAACAGGTTCGTCCGGGCTTTTTTGCAGCCGGATGGGTCCCTGCGCACCGGCGCTGTGGGGGGACAAGGTCGTTCGCGCGTACAAGCGGGTGGAAACCGCGGTGGTAAACCGTTACAAGGGGATAGAAACCGCATTTGTGGATGCTTTTCTGGAAAAGAAAACCAACCCCGAAAAACCGTCCGGGCATTTCCCGGGGCAAGGGGGTGACCGGTCATGATCCCGGTAGTGATATGGGTATCGGCAGCGGTTACGGGCATTTTGCTGGCCGCCGTTCTGCTGACCCGGCATACCCGCCCCTGACGGAACGGCTTTTTCATTCGTTTACCAAAGACAACATACAAAAGGAGTTATATTATGAAAAAGAAAGATTTTGTTACCCTGATTTTTGCTACGGTGGGCGGTATCCTGTTTGCGCTGGGCATGTGTATGGCCCTGCTGCCCGACTGGAATACCCTGCGTCAGGGCGTGGTCACCGGCGGTCTGGGGCTGGCGGTGCTGCTGGCTATGGTGCCGGTACGCCGGAAAATGAGCGGTAAGCCCGCCATTGTATGGAACGCACGAGCCGTGGGCATCACGCTGCTGGGGGTCATTGGCGCAGTGGTGCTGGGGGTGGGCATGTGCCTGACCATGGTGTGGAATATGCTGGTGCCGGGTATTGCCGTGGGATTGGCAGGGATCGTGCTGCTGCTCTGCCTTATCCCCGCCTGCAAGGGGCTGCAGTAAACCGACCGGAACAAACAAAAAGCGGACAGCCGTGGTGGACGGCTGTCCGTTTTTTGCGTCGCAGGGGACCCTTTCTATCCGGAAAAAACTGCCGCTATCGGTGAGAAAGCGGCAGCAGCCGGCAGCAGGGAGTACCGGTCTGTAAGGGAAAGCAGATGGTACTCGGGTCCTGCCCGGACAAACGAGTGGAGGGGGCGTGATCCTCCACAAAACAGCATAGCATATCCCGGGGGTGCCTGCCACCGGTTTTGCAAAACTGGGCGGATTTGTTGCAAAATCGGCAAAACAAAGATGAAATTCAGGGGGAGTCCCGGTGCAGCAGTTCGGCCAGGTAGCGCCGGGCCTGGGCGGTTTCGCCCCGTTCCAAAAAGCCCTGCAGTACGATCAATTCGTTCTGGGCGTCGTGATGGGCCATGCGCAGGGCCTCCAGGTCGTCCATTTCCCGGTGCAGGGCGCGGTAGAGGTGGCGTTCCTGCATGGTGATGGCATCTAATTCGCGCCGGGTGTGGCGCCGCTGCATGGCGTACACCCCGGCGATACCCGCCAACAGTACTACCACCAGCACCATAATGGCGGCAATGTCCTGCCATCGCAGCAGGGGCAGAGTGTCAATCATGGGCGGGGCCTCCCTTCTCTTCCGGCAGACAGACCATCGCCACGGCCACTGCCTCGCAGCCTTCCCGCTCCAGGGTGTAGCTGCCGTCGTAGCGGCCGGTGATTTCCCGTAAAATTTTCTGGCCGAATCCATGATCCTCACCCCGGGGACGGGAGAGTGTATTGCCTACTGAGTTGCGTACCGTAACGCAAAGGCGCCCGGCGGCGGTACAGAAATCAATGGAAAGGCGGGCTGGCCGGGGCGCTTGGGCGGCTGCATTGACCCCATTGCTGAACAGGTTGTACAGCAGGCTGGCCAAATCCACCGGCGGCAGGGTGCAGCGGCGGGGCAGAGTACCGTGGATCTGCAGGGTGACCCCTGCCTCGGCACAGCGGTGGGCGGCATCGGCCAGGGCAACATCTGCCACCGGGTTGTCCGCATAGCGGTGGGTTGCCTGGGCATCCCGCTGCGTCATCCGGCGTACCGTTTCCAGCGCGGCGGCGGTGTCCTCATTTTTCAGCAGGACCTGCAATTCTTCCAGACTGCGGCGATGCTGCCGGCGCAAGGCGCGCAGTTGTTCAACGCTGCGCTGCTGGGCTTCCAGGGCATGCCGGTGCATCTGCTCCCGGGCAGCGGCAATGGCCAGGGTCTGCCGGGCGTAACGGTTTACCAGCCAAAGAAACACGAACCCGATGGCGATGGATTCCAGCATCAAAAAAGGCAGATGCCGCAGCATACCATACAGCCGGTTGGTGCCTTTGAGCAAAAAAAGCGCCTGCTGCAAATTGATGGCCAGGTTCAGCAGCGGGGAAGCCACCGCCAGAGCGGTATACAGGGGGTGGGGCAGCGCTTCGGCCATACGGATCAGCGGCAGGCACAGCAGGCAGGAGATGGCGCAGGCGGCCAGACTGCCCAGAAAGAACAGCGCCGAGATCCCCAGCCAGCGGGAATAATAAGGCAGGGGCCAGGGCTGGTTCATGACCAGCAGGCAGAAGGGAGAAACCACGAAGCTGTGCAGGCAGACGGCGGGGAATAGCGCAAACAGGCGCCGGCGCCAGTCCCCGCCAAAGCAGAGCAGCAGAAAGAGGGGCAGCGTCAGCACTATCAGGCAGACCACCAGGCAGGAAAGACCCTGCCCGGTACCGGTGATCTGCCAGTAAAAGTCCGAGAAGGCTTTGGCGCCCAGCATCGCCAGCCCGTACACCACAAACAGCAGCCGGTAGCCAACCCCGGGACGGAGGGGCAGTAAAAAACGGAACTGGTAAATGCCCAGAAAATAGGCCGGAACGGTGGGCAGCCAGGCCAGCAGGATCTCCTTCACAGGGAGACCTCACTTTCTTCCGACTGCAAAGTGGCCAGATAATCCAGGAAGCTGCGCCGCACAGCAGCAGCATAGCCGCGGCTGACCGGCAGCACGGCACCGCCCTGTACCCGGATGCAGTCTTTTTCGTACCGTTCCGCGTAAGGCCAGTGGATGGCAAAGCTCTTGTGGGTCTGGCAAAAGCGCAGCGGGTCCAGCCGGGCCAGCAGCGGCTCCAGTTTTTCGGTGGTGGAGTAGGTATCGCTCAAGGCGTGCACCCAGGTGGTGCGTACCCGGCGTTCCAGGTAAAGGATATCCCGTTCCGGCAGCTGCAGGGCGTGGCCGGGGTCCCCCAGTACCAGCCGGGGGCCGGCAGGGGCCGGGCGCACACAGCGGGCACAGGCCCGGGCTACGGCGGCGGGCAGCCGGGTGTCCATATCAGCTTTCAGCACAAAGGCCACATGATCCACCTCGTAGACGTCCTGGCAGAACGCAATGTGGCTGGTCAAAAACAGAATCTGGCAGTGGGGGCATAGGGCCAGCAGCCGACGGGCCAGATCAATGCCGCTGACGCCCGGCATCTGGATGTCCAGAATGGCAATGTCGGGGGCGTCGGTGGCCGCGGCGCGCAGCAGCGTATAGCCGTCGGCAAAGGTCTGCAGGCGGCGGGCAGGACGCTCCGCAGGCGCGGTCAGCAGTTGTTCCACCCGGGCCAGCACGGCGGGTTCGTCGTCGCAGGCTACAAGATGCAGGGTACGCGGGGTGGGCATGGCGGGACCTCCTTTGCCTCAAAAATTGCAAGAGTAAATGGGGAGGATTTATTATAGCACAAAACAGTATTGATGCGCAAAAGGCAGCCCCTGCTTTGGGGCTGCCTTTTGTAACAAAATATTACACGCGGGTGCAAAGGGTCTGCAGGGTGCCGGTCACGGCAAAATCGCCGCTGTTGGCGGGGATAAAGACGCTGTCACCCTTCTTTACGGGCATCGTCTCGCCGCCGCAGGTGACGGTGCCTTCGCCGTCCACAATAAGCAGCGAAACAAAGCTCTCGGCACCGGCGGTACCGGCAAAGTCGTTCTGGTGCACGTCCACCGTGAAGTAGTCACACTGGGCCAGGTGACCGCCGAAATCATGCTCTTTGGGGGGCTTCAGTTCGGTAACAGCCAGCGCCTGGGGAATGTGCAGGGCACGGGGCTTGCCGTCGGCGCCTACGCGGCCGTAGTCGTAAACGCGGTAGGTGACGTTGGAGTTCTGCTGGATCTCGGCAATGACGATGCCCTGGCAGATGGCATGCAGCGTACCGGAAGGAATGAAGAATACATCGCCTTTATGTACCGGCGCGGCGTTGAGCACTTCGGTCAGGGTGTTGTCCTTGATGCGGCGCTCAAACTCTTCGTGGCTGATCTCGTGATCAAAGCCGTAGTACAGGAAGGCACCGGGTTCGCAGTCCAGGATGTACCACATCTCGGTCTTGCCGTACTGGTGCTCATGCTCCAGGGCGTACTCGTTGGAGGGGTGTACCTGGATGGAAAGGTTGCCTTTGGCGTCGATGAATTTGGTCAGAATGGGGAAGTCCTCAAACTTCTCGCAGTCGGTACCCAGGATGCCGCGGCCCTGTTCGGCCAGGTAGTCGGCCAGGGTCTTGCCGTCGTGGGGGCCGCCCACGATCACGGAAGGCCCGTCCGGATGGCAGGAGAGCACCCAGGCTTCGGCCAGGGGATGCAGGTCGCTCTCGATCCCGAAATCGGTGCGCAGTTTGTCGCCGCCCCACAGGTAATCCTTGCAGGCGGGTTTCAGTTTCAGCATGGCCATGGTCAGATCATCCTTTCATCATCTGGGCCGCAGCGGCGGCCAGGGTTTCGTTCACGGCATCGGCTTCGGCTTCGCTGGCGCCCACGGCAGACAGATACACTTTGATCTTCGGCTCGGTGCCGGAGGGGCGTACCATGAACTTGTGGCCGCCCGCCAGCCGGTATTCCAGCACATCGGCCCGGGGCAGGCCGTTGTAGCCGCCCTCAATGTTGTAATCCACGGCGGTTTCCACCGGGTAGCCGCCGATGGCGGCGGGGGCGTTGGCGCGCAGACCGGCCATCAGCTGCTGCATGGTGTGCATGCCGCTCTCGCCCTCAAAGGTGAAGGAGCACAGGGCGTTGCGGTAGTAGCCGAACTCCTTGTACAGTGCCTCAATGGCATCCAGCAGGGTCATGCCCTGCTGGGCGTACCAGGCGGCAGCCTCGCAGACCAGCAGCGTGGCGTTTACGGCGTCCTTGTCCCGCACATGCCCGCCGGAAAGGTAGCCGTAGCTCTCCTCAAAGCCGAAGATATAGCGGTCCACATGACCTTCCGCTTCCAGCAGGCCGATCTGCTCACCGATGAACTTGAAGCCGGTCAGGGTGCGGCGCAGTTCCACACCGTACTTGGCGGCCACGGGGGTGGCCATGTCGGTGGAAACAATGGTGGTCACAGCCACCGGATCGGCGGGCATGGTGCCCCGGGCCTGGCGGGTGCGGCAGATGTAATCCAGCAGGATGATGCCCATCTCGTTGCCGGTGATCAGCCGGTAGCCGCCCTTGCCGTCCGGCACGGCGGTGCCCATCCGGTCACAGTCGGGGTCGGTGCCCAGCATCAGGTCGGGGTGGACGGTGTCGCACAGTTTCAGGCCGGTCTCCATGGCTTCGCGGATCTCGGGGTTGGGGTAGGGGCAGGTGGGGAAATCCCCGTCCGGTTTTTCCTGTTCAGGCACCACGGTAATGTGGGTCACCCCCAGCTTGGCCAGCAGTTTGCGCACACATTCCAGGCCGGAACCGTTCAGCGGGGTGTAGACCAGCTTCAGGTCGGCAATGCCGGCGCCGTCGCCCACCCGCTGGGCATAGACCGCATCCACAAAGGCGTCGATGCAGTCCTCGCCAATGGGGACGATCCGCCCGTCGGCCAGGGCGGTATCGTAATCGGCCAGCTTTACGCCGTCAAAAATATCCACCGCTTCAATGGCGGAAAGGATCTTTTCGGCCACTTCCAGGGTGATCTGGCAGCCGTCGGCGCCGTAGACCTTGTAGCCGTTGTACTTGGCGGGGTTGTGGCTGGCCGTTACGCAGATGCCCGCCCCGCAGCCCAGGTACCGCACCGCCCAGGACAGGGCCGGGGTGGGTTCCAGCCGGGGGTACAGGCAGGCGGTAATGCCGTTGGCAGCCAGTACCCGGGCGGCTTCCCGGGCAAACAGATCGCCCTTGTGGCGGCTGTCGTGGGCAATGGCTACCTTTTTGGGCAGGTCGGTGCCGTTCAGGTAGTCTGCCAGGCCCTGGGTGGCCTTGCGCACGGTGTATACGTTCATCCGGTTGGTGCCGGCGCCGATGACGCCCCGCAGGCCGCCGGTGCCGAATTCCAGGTCCCGGTAAAAACGGTCATTGATGGCATCGGCGTCACCGGCAATGCCGCGCAGTTCGGCGGCCAGATCCTCCGGCAGGCCGGGCTGCGCCAGCCAGGCCTGGTAACGAGTTTCGATGGTAGACATGGATAAAGTCCCTCCTGATGATGATGGATGGGGGCAGCCCCCGGGAAATATTCCAGGTTACCGCCATTATACCACACAGGCGGGCCGCTGCACACGGTCCGCCTGTGGCTTTTTTGAAAAAAATCGGGGACCGATCAGCCGCGTACCGTCAGATCGGTGCGCAGCAGGATGTTCTCGGCGTTGTCGCCCAGCTGAATCTCAAAATCGCCGGGTTCCACACGCCAGACATAGTCGGGGCCCAGGGTGCGCAGGGCGCGGGTGCCCACCGGCAGGCTGACGCGGCGGCTTTCGCCGGGAGCCAGTTCCACCCGGGTAAAGGCGGCCAGCTGCCGTTCGGGTTTGACCACCGAGCTGAAATAATCCCGCACATACACCTGGGGAACCGCCACGCCGGGGCGTGTGCCGGTGTTTTCCACCGTGAAGGATACCTGCACGGTGCCGCCGGGGTCCATCTCGGTGCGGTCCAGGGTCAGGTCGCGGTAGGCAAAGGTGGTGTAGCTCAGACCGTAGCCGAAGGGATACAGGGGCAGCCAGTCCATCTCCACATAGCGCTTGCCGCCGCCGGGACGGCGGCTGTAATGGCAGGGCACCTGGCCCACGCTGCGGGGGAAGGTGATGGGCAGCCGGCCCGAGGGGCCCGCGTCACCGAACAGCACGTCGGCAATGCCGGCGCCGCCCTGTTCCCCGGGGAACCAGGCTTCCAGGATGGCGGGCAGATGCTCGTTCTCCCAGTTGGCGCTTACGGGACGGCCGCTTTGCAGCAGCAGCACCACGGGGGTGCCGGTCTCGTAAACGGCCTTTACCAGTTCCAGCTGACGGCCGGGCAGGTCCAGGCTGGTACGGTCAAAGTTTTCACCGCTGGTCTCTTCGTTGTCGCCCATGCAGAGGATGGCCACATCGGCCTGGCGGGCGGCGGTCACGGCGGCGTCAAAGTCCTCCCGTCCGGCGCTGTACCCGAAGATGACCCGGGCGCCGCGGCGGTCGTTGGTAAATTCAATGCGGACCTTGTAGCGGTGGCCCGCTTCAAAGTGGAAGTCCAGGGCCTGGTCGGCGCTCTTGTCGGGGCCCCAGCCGTCGATGACCAGTTCGTCGTCGATGTACAGGCGCATGCTGTCCTGAGTGCTCAGGCCGATGCAGCCGTCCATGGTCTTGGGCATGCAGACGTAGCCGGTCCAGGCTACGCTGAAGCAGTGGGCGTCCAGTTCGGGGTGGGGCAGGGCGAAGATCCAGTTGAAGTTCACCGTGCGGTCGTTGCGGGTCTGCACGGGGGTGCCTTCGGGCCGGGGGCCGTTGTAATAGCGGCCGGTCAGACCGGCGTTGCCTTCCTCGTCCTGGAGCATACCGGGGTCAAAGGGATGCAGGGCCTGGCCCAGGAAGTTGCAGCCGCGGGCGTGCAGCACTTTGGTTTTGGGGCTGACGGCGGCTTTGATGCCGTCCAGCACGGTCACCTGGCCGGTGCGTCCCCGTGCTTCGGAGTAGTCGCCCAGGGCGGCCTCGTCGGCGCCGGGGCCGATAACGGCGATGCAGTCCAGGTCTTTGCGCAGGGGCAGCAGGTCGTCGTTTTTCAGCAGGACCACGCTTTCCCGGGCAATGCGCCGGGCCAACTCCAGATGGTCGGGGCAGCGCAGCACCGTTTCGGCACGGTGTTCGTCGGTGTAGGGGTGCTCAAACAGGCCCAGCATGAACTTGACCCGCAGCACCCGGCGGCAGGCGGTATCCACCACCGAAACATCCATACGGCCGCTCTCCACCAGATGCTGCAGAGAGTCCTGCCATACATCGTGGGGGAAGTCGTACAGCTGCAGGTCCACGCCTGCTTCCACACCCAGGCGGATGGCTTCCTCCGGGGTGGGGGCAATGAAGTGCCAGTCATACAGGCGGGAAACGGCGGTCAGGTCGGTGCGCACAAAGCCGCGCATGCCGTATTGGCCGCGCAGTACGTCGGTGAGCAGTTCGTGGTCCATCGAAACAGGGATGCTGTCGATGGAGTTGTAGCTGCACATGGCGTCCACGGCGCCGCCGTCCCGGAAAGCCGCTTCAAACACCGGCAGGCAGTCGCTGAACACGTCGTGGCGGCCCATGGTGCAGGGGGCGCAGTTCAGGCCGCCCACCGGGTTGCCGTAACCCACATAGTGCTTGGGCTCGGCGGCAATGGCATCGGGGGCGGTCAGGTCGTCGCCCTGCATGCCGCGCACCACTTCCCGGGCAAATTCGCCGCACAGGTGGGTGTCCTCGCCGTAGGATTCCTCCCCACGGCCATAACGCGGGTCGCGGATCAGGTCCATGACAGGGCTGTAAGTTTCGTGGATGCCCATGGCGCGGGTCTCGGTGGCAATGGCATGGCCCATCCGGCGGCCCAGTTCCGGGTCAAAGGTGGCGGCCAGGCCGATCTGCTGGGGGAAGCTGGTGGCGCGGTTGGTCATCAGACCGTGAAGGGCTTCCTCGCTGAACAAAAACGGGATGCCCAGCCGGGTCTTTTCCATGGCGTAGCGCTGCACCGTGTTGGCCTGGGCGGCGTCCATGCCGCGCAGCTGTACGCTGCCCACGCTGCAGCCCTGCAGCAGGGCGTCCAGCCGGTCCAGGTCCATGGCGGTCACCTGGCCGTTTTCGTCCTGGGCGGTAAAGTCGCCGGAGAAATACTGGTCGGTCTGCAAAATCTTTTCGCGCAGCGTCATCCGGCCCAGCAGGTCGTCAATGCGCTCTTCAATGGGCAGTTTTGCATCTTGGTAAGGGAACATCGAAAACATTCCTCCCATAAGGAATCAGGATTTGGTATTGGGCAGTTTGCGGCCGTTGACGGCCAGGTTGGCAAAGCCCAGCAGCCCGGCCAGCAAAAACAGGCAGGGGATGCTGCCGTTGCCAAAGACGGTTTCCAGCATGGGCTGCACGGTGGTGCCCACGCTGGCCATCAGGCAGGCGGCAATGCTGGCCGACGCCGAAGTTACGCTGATGTAGGTGGTCTTGGCGTTGGCAGGGCTGGAGGCAAACTGCAGGTTCATACTGGCAATGGTGGCGCCGCTGCTGCAGGCAGCGGTGGCGACCATCAACACAGGAGCGGTAAAGGGGGCCCAGGCGGGGCGGATCAAGGCCCAGCCCAGCGTACAGGAAAGGTTGATGCCGGCGGTCAGCCAGATGACCCGGCGCCATCCGGCGGCATCGGCCAGACGGCCCCAGTACCAGCTGCCGGCCATGCCGGCTACCGCCGAAACCACGCCCACCGTGGTGATGAAGCTGTGGCTCAGCCCCAGCACCCGCAGTTGGTAAACCGAGAGGAAGGGCGTGGAAAGCCCGCCCGGCAGGCCGCCCAGAATACAGTAGAGCAGCAGCGGCCGGTAGGAGGCATCCCGCACGGGGCGGAGAATGTCGGCAGGGCGCACTTTGCTCACAAAGGCCACCGGGTTTTCATGGACCAGGGCCAGCAGTACGGCGTCGAACAGAGCCAGCAGGGTGCAGACGATGCCGATGAGCAGGTAGCCGGTGTCAGGGTCACCGCCCCGGGTAAAGCGGTCCAGCAGGCGGCCCAGCACCAGGGTGGCGGCGCTGTTGACGCAGACGGCCGCAATGTCCTTGCGGGCGAAAAAGGCGCCCCGCCGCCCCTCCGGCGCCAGACCCAGCGTCAGGTGGGAAAGCCCCGGCGTGACCACGCCGGCCGCAAAAAAGGATACGGTGTAGAGCGCCAGCACCACCCACCGGGCCTGGCTGTGGCCCGGCACCGCCAGGGGCACCAGAAAGACCGCCGCCAGGGCGAACCGGTAGACCACGCACAACAGCCAGATGGACAGTTTGCGGTGGTGGATGCGCTCAAACAAAAAGGGAGAGAAAAACTGCAGTACGCAGCCCAGCTGGGGGATCATGGCCACAAAGGCGCAGAAAGAAATGGAAGCGCCCAGCTGGCTCAGGTAACCGGCCAGAAAGTTGCCGGTACCCACCGAGTAGAGGACGGCGGCCACGGCGCCCTCGGTAATCAGGGCGTGGCGGCCGGCCTCCAGTTGTGTTTCGGTGGGGGGGACAGGCGGAAAAAACAGTTGACGGAACAAGCCCATCGAAAGCCTCCCGGCGGTTTACTCTGCCCGGAGCTGCCGCCCGCGCAACAGATCGGCATACCGCACGATCAGTCGGGTCAGGTTGGGCAGTCCGCTCTCGCGGCTGACCTGGCGCCACTGGGCCAGGTAGAGGTGGTACCAGTGCTCCAGCCGGGCGGCCAGAGCCGGGTTTTCGTTGCGGGGACCGGCCAGCCAGGCGCCGATCTCGTTCCAGATGGTCACGCTCTCGGCGGTGACGCTGGCCAGGCTGAGCATCTCCTTGCGGCCGGCGGGCATGGTGGGCGCACAGGCCAGCACCCGGGCCAGGGCATCGGCCACGGCGGCGTTGGCGGCGGGTACCTGGGTCAGGTCCAGCTCAGCCAGCAGCTCGGCGCGGCGTGCCTCGTCCCCGTCCATCCAGTTGACGGCATGCTGCCAGTCAAAGATCTCGTGGTCCGAAAGGTCGGTCATGGCGGCCATCAGCTGGCCGCTGGTGTCGCCGTACCCAATGCGGGAGACGGCCTCGTTCAGCTCGTCCATCTCCACCGGCTGGGCGTTCCAGCCAAAGGCCGCGCCGTACAAAATGCCGGGGATGGTCAGCCGCGGGTCGTTGATGTGGGCGTAGTCACCCCAGTCGGTGTTCAAAAGACCGATGGCATGGTACTTGTGGGCATGGTGGCACATGGCCCGGATGTTGGAGTAGGCGTACCGGTACAGGGGTACCCAGCGGTTCCAGGCGCAGACGCCCGGACAGGCATACTGGGTAATGCCGCTGGCGGCAATATCCCGGATCTCGTTCTCCCGCTGGTTGGGCAGGTAGCCCCAGTTCAGGCAGATGGTCTCCTTGGGCAGTTCGGCGCAGCTCTGGGGGAACCGCCACATGATGTCGCCCCAGAACATGGGGATGCAGCCCTGGCTGACCAGGTACTCGCAAAGGGCTTTTACATGGCGGACGTAGAGGGCCTTCTCGCCCAGTTCATCGGCAAGGGCCTTGCTGCGGCCTTTGCCCAGGTCGAAGGTCTCGTCGGCGCAGATGTTGAATTTGTTGGAGCGGAACAGCGGCCGGTATTCGTCAATGAGCTTCTTGATGAAGTCCAGTGCATCCGGATGGGAAACGTTCAGGGTATGGTGCGCCCCGGCATAGGTGTAGCTGTGGGGGATCTTTTCGGAATCCGGCAGCTCGCACAGGTCGCAGCAGGTCTTGGTGGAAAGGATCTTGTACATGTGCCCGAACGTGGACAGGGACGGCACCAGCTCGATGTGGCGGGCGGCGCAGTAGGCGTCCAGTTCCAGGATGTCGTCGGCGGTCAGCGGGGTATCGTCCCGCCATGCTTCGGACAGATCGCGGAAGAGGTAGGTGTGCTCGATGTAGAGCTGCCACTGGTTGATCTTGTAGCGGCAGAGCAGGTCGGCCACCCGTTTGAGGTAGGCAAGGGTGGGTACCCGCCCGCGGGAGCAGTCCTGATAATACCCGCGGTTGAGCAGGTCGGGCCAGTCCTTCAGCAGGAGGGCGGGCAGCACGGCGCCTTTTTGCTCCAGATACTGGATCATGGTCTGCACACCGTTGCACAGGGCCTCATCATCCCCGGCGGCAATGACCGCCCCTTCGGGGGTCACGGTCAGGGTGTAATGGGCGGCGGGCAGGGCGGTGTCGATGCAAAGGGAGATGTCGCCGGGGGCGGCTTCGCCGCGGCCCAGGGCCGGGCAAAGCCCGGCCTGGTCATGTACGGCGTCGCGCAGCATCTGCGCGTAAACCAGGGCCTCCGGCGCGGTGCCGGGGCGCAGAACAATGCGGGTGTGCGGGGTCAGGGTCAGGGCTCCGGAACGGGCCTCGACCCGTTTGGGCTGCGGTAAAAATTCCATAGCCATAGGAAATATCCTCGCGGCCTTGCGGCCTGTTGTTGTGTGTGGGGCGCTGCGCGCTTACCGGATGCGCAGCGTCTTGATCTCGTACGGTTTGATGGTAAAGTGGATGCCGTCCGCTTCCACGGTGACCGGCTCGCCGTCCGGCTGCTCCATGCAGTCGCAGCTCACAGCCTCGGTCACGGGGCGGCCCCAGTGCAGCACGGTGTCGGTCAGGGCATTCTCGCTCTCGTACATACGCACGATGATGCCGTCGCCGTCCTCGGCCTGCTTGATGGTCTCCACCACCACGTTGGGGGCAGCGCAGGCAGCCAGGCAGAAGGCGTCGCCCGGGGTGCCGCCCGCTACAGCCAGCGCCGGCTGGTTCAGGAAGAAGGCCTCCCGCACGGTGCCCGCGGCGCGCCAGGTCTCGGCGTGGGGGTACAGGGCGTAGGTGAAGTGGTGTACTTCCTGGTCGGTGGTGGGGTTGGGCTCAATGCCGGACTTGATCAGGGTCAGGCTGATACAGCTGTCCTTGACGGAGTGGCCGTACTTGCAGTCGTTCAGCAGGCTGACGCCGTAGTGGCCTTCGGACAGGTCGGCCCACTTCTGGCCGCAGCTCTCGAACCGGGCGCGGTCCCAGCTGGTGTTGGTGTGGGTCTTGCGGGTCAGGTTGCCGTACTGCACCTCGAAGGTGGCCTCGTCGGTGTGCACGTTGCAGGGGAACTGCACCTTGAGCAGATGCTGGTGTTCCTTCCAGTCCACGGTGGTCACAAAGTCGATGCGGCGGATGTCGGCATAGAAGTGGATATCCTGGGAAATGGTGGAGTTGCTGAAGGCACGCTCAATGTGCAGGGTGGCGCGCACCGGGCCCTGTTCGGTCCAGGTAAAGGCCTTCAGGTCGGTGACATCCCAGAATTTCTCGGTGTAGTAGATGTCGATGTCCCAGTTGTCGTAGTAGATGGGCTTGTCCTCGAACACCCGCAGCAGGTTGCCGGTCTTGCCGGCCTGCAGCACTTCGCGGCGGTTCTCTTTGTCGAACAAACCGGCAATGCCGCCCTGCTGGTCAAAGCGCACGGTGTAGAAGGGGGTCTCCAGGGTGTGGCCGTCTTCCGAGAGGGTGAACCGGGCGGGAGCGGCTTCGGCCTTGGCGGGCGCAAAGGTCTTGCGGCCCTTGCCGGGCAGGTTGGCCACAAAGGCCACCGCGCCCTCGGCGGTCTGCTGCACGGGGTAAATGTAACCGTCGTTGTCGGCCAGGGCAGCGGCTTTGCAGTCGCCCAGGGCCACCACGTCGTTGCGGGCAAAGCCGGTGGTGTTGTACACCGTCACGCCCTCGCCGGCGGGGGTCAGGGCCGCCAGACGCTCGTCGCGCAGGGTGCCGATCTCGGCTTCCATCTGCTCGTATTCCTTCTTGGTGACCTCGTATACCTCATGGATGGAGGAACCGGGCAGGATGTCGTGGAACTGGTTGATGAGGATGCCGTGCCACAGGCGGTCGATGGCCTCGGTGGGGTAGGCGACCTCGGGGGCGGCCAGTACGCTGAGCAGTTCCAGGTCCATCATGTGCAGCTCGGCCTTGCGGTTGGAGCGCTTGTTCCGGGCCATGGAGGTCAGGGTGCCGCGGTGATACTCAAAGTAGAGCTCACCTTCCCAGGTGGGCAGGCGGCGGTTGCCGGCAACACGGTCTTTCAGCTCATCAAAGAAGGTGCGGGAGAATACCTGCCGCACTTTGGGCAGACCTTCCACGCCCTTTTCCATACGGGTGGAAGTTTCCAGCATAGCGCGGGTGGGGCCGCCGCCGCCGTCGCCGTAGCCGTAGCAGACCAGGATGTCGTTGTTGATGTCCTTCTGCTGGTAACGGTGCCAGCCGCCGATGATGGCGTCGGGGTGCAGCATGCCGTTGTAGGTGGTAAAGAAGTCCTTCTCGTCCTGGCCCACGCCCAGGGTGGTCACCAGGTGGGTCAGGATCTCGGTGCCGTCAATGCCGCGCCACATAAAGGTGTCGTAGGGCATTTTGTTGAACTGGTTCCAGGCCAGCTTGGTGGTCATGAAGTAGTCGATGCCGCACTTCTTCATGATCTGGGGCAGCGCACCGGAGTAACCGAACACGTCGGGCAGCCACAGGATGCGGTTGTCCAGGCCGAATTCTTCCTTAAAGAAGCGCTTGCCGTACAGGAACTGGCGGACCAGGCTTTCGCCGCTGGTCAGGTTGCAGTCCGCTTCTACCCACATGCCGCCTTCCGGTTCCCAGCGGCCTTCGGCCACCCGGGCCTTGATCTGCTCAAACAGCTCAGGGTAGCGCTGCTTCAGGAAGTAGTACAGCTGGGGCTGGCTGGACATGAACTTGTAGTTGGGGTATTCCTCCATCAGCTTCAGCACAGTGGCAAAGCTGCGGCAGACCTTTTCCCGGGTCTGGGCCACGGTCCACCACCAGGCCACGTCGATGTGGGTGTGGCCGATGCAGCTGGCGATCACTTCGTCGTGACCGGCCAGATCGGTGTACAGGGCCTGGGCCAGGTACTTGCGGGCCTCGGCCACGCTGGCGTAGAAGCTTTCGTTGTAGGGGGTGCGCAGGTCCAGCAGGTTCACGGCCTCGTTGAGCACCCGCTCCAGGTCCCGGCGGGCCTTGCCGTCCTCATCCAGCCGCGGGAAAGCCTGCAGCGGCACCACCATATCGTAGTACAGCCCTTCGATCTCGGGGTCCACTTCCCGCAGGTCCACGATCAGGTTGAACTCGGTGTGCAGGATGCCGGTGTAGGCCTGCAGTTCCAGGCGGTACTGGGTACCGGCCTTGGCGCAGCGGTCCAGCAGCACATCCCGGTGGTTCATGTCGATGCCCTGGGTCACCACGCCGTTCACAAACAGCAGGAACTGGGGGTTCTTGGCGTCGTCCCATTCGTCGATCTGGGTGCATACATGCATCCAGAGGGGCTTGCCCTCCATCTCGGCGGGGACCGTCACATCGGCGCGGAACCAGTAGTGCTTGTCGGGGCCGTACCAGTGCATGGTGCGGCAGTCAAAGGGTTCCCAGGGGGCAGCGTCCGCGTCGGCGTCCTCCGGCCGCAGGAAGTTGCCCGGCTTGTACAGCCAGTTGTCGGTGGGAAATTTCTGCTTTACGGACAGCTTCTGCAGTTCGGTGCAGATGCCGTTGATCCGTTTGTCAAGAAAATCAATAGTACGCATAGATTCTTTTTCCTTTTCAGTGTTTGGGGCGTGCCGGGGCGCAGTGCGCCCGGCGGCGCCGATCAATGGAATACATCGAAGCGGTAATCCTTATAGTGGAAGCCCAGCCAGCGGAAATCCACATCCCCGGGAAATTCGGGGGCCGGACGGGTCCGGAAATACCCGTTTTCCAGCGCCTGGGGGCGGGTGCGGGCGGTATGGATCAGCAGATCCTCCCACAGTTCCCGGCGGATGTCCGCGTACGCAGGCAGTTTGGCCAGATCCTGCTGTTCCAGCGGGTCGCGGCGCATATCAAACAGCAAAGTGTGGTCGCCGCAGGCGCTGTACACCAGCTTGAACCCGTCCCGCATGACGCAGAAGTTCACATCCAGGCTGTTGCCGTAGAAGGTGCGTTCCGCATAGGCATCGCGCAGGTCGATGCCCTCCGCCTGGGGCGGCGCCGGCACCCCGGCGATCCCCAGAATGGTGGTGTAAATATCCGAAAGCTGTGCCAGGGTATCCACCCGGCGGTTTACCGGCAATCCCCGGCCCCGGGGCGGCAGAATCAGGCAGGGCACATGGGCGGACCCTTCAAAGAAGAGGTTCTTCTGGGACATGTGATGGTCGCCCAGCATCTCTCCGTGGTCGGAGGTGAAGATGACCCAGGTGTTCTGATCCAGGCCGTTTTCCCGCAGGCAGGCGAACAGCCGTCCCAGGGCGTAATCCACCTGGGTGATCATGGCGTAGTAGGCGCGCCGGGTGTTGGCCAGCTGCTGGGGACTGTACAGGTGTACGTCGGTGTTTTCGTAGCTGCCGGCCAAAAAGCCCTGGGGTGCGGCGGCCAGGTCCCGGGACCAGTCGCCGTAGATGGGCTCCGGCATGGGGATGCCGTCGTACAAATCCCAGAAATCCCGGCAGGGATCAAAGGGCGGGTGCGGCTTGGTAAAGCTTGTCCACAGGAAGAAGGGCTGCAGCGGGTCGCGCGTTTCCAGAAAATCGATGGACCCGTCTGCGATCCAGGTGGTAATGCTGTCCTTGGTGTCCACGGTGGAAAGGGCGGGGACCAGTTCGCATTCCATGGCACCGTGTACATTGGGGCGTACCGTGCCGCGCTTTTCGCATTCCCGCAGGTAGTCAATGGGCAGGGTCATGCTTTCAAACCCGTAGCAGGCCCGCACCGGGTCAAAGTGCATTTTGCCCATGGCTTTGGTCTGGTAGCCTGCATCGGTCAGCAGGGCGGCCAGGGTCCGCCGTTCGGCGGTGGCCTGCCGCATGACCTGCTCATGGGTGGCATTGGTGACCACACCGCTGGCGTAGCCGGGCTGGCCGGTCATCAGCGTGGTGCGGGAGGGCACACAAAGCGGGCAGTCTGCATAGCACCGGGTGTAGGCGGTGCCCTGGGTGTACAGATAATTCAGGTGCGGGGTGTAGATGCTGGTGTTGCCCAGCGCCTGAATGGTGTCGAACCGCTGCTGATCGGTAGTGATCAGCAGAATATTATCTTTCGGCAGACGGGTCCCTCCTTTCTCAGGCGGAGTGTGAACGCCGGAACTCAGAAAGAGTTGGCTTTGATGTAATCCAGCACCCGGTCCACGGTGGTGAAGGCCAGACCGGTGACGGTGTCGGCGCAGCCGTAGTAGACGGCGATGCGGCCGGTCTCGGCATCCGCCAGCGCCGCGCAGGGGAAGGTGACGTTGGGCACGTCGCCCATGCACTCATAGGGCATGTGGGGGGCCAGGATGTAATCCTTGCCGCGGGCCTTGACCTTCCAGGGCTCGTCGATGTCCAGCAGGGCGGCGCCCATGCGGTACACATAGCCGTTGCAGGTGTTGATGACGCCGTGGTAGATCAGCAGCCAGCCTTCATCGGTCTCGATGGGGATGGGGCCGGGGCCGATCTTCAGGCTCTGCCAGGCGGACTCGTCGCCCTTGACGGCGCCCATCATGTAGCGGTGGCGGCCCCAGTAGATCATATCCTCACTCTGGCTGACGAAGATATCGCCAAAGGGGGTGTGGCCGGTGTCGCTGGGGCGGCTCATCATCATGTAGCGGCCCTGGATCTTGCGGGGGAACAGAACGCCGTTGCGGTTGTAGGGCAGGAAGGCGTTTTCAAGCTGGTGGAAGGTCTTGAAGTCCTCAGTCCAGGCCAGGCCGATGGTGGGGCCATGGTAGCCGTTGCACCAGCTTACATAGTATTTGCCGTCCATGTAGCAGACGCGGGGGTCATAGCGGTATTCCCGATTGGTGACCTCGGGGTCATCGCCCACCAGGTGGATGGGCTCGTCGTCGATGGTCCAGTGGATGCCGTCCTTGCTGAAGCCGGCAAAGATATCCATGCTGATGGACAGGCTGTCACAGCGGAACACGCCCGCAAAGCCGTCGCCAAAGGGCACCACGGCGCTGTTGAATACGCTGTTGGAGCGCTTGTTGCCGTCCCGGCCGATGATGGGGTTGCCGTCGTAGCGCCACAGCGGGGTGCGGGTCACAGCGGGCGGGTCCTGCCAGGGAATGTTCGGCAGTGCGTTACCAATGATTTTAGCCATACGATTACCTCCTGAATTTGGGGTGAAAGGTTATCCCACGATGCGGACCACCGGGGCAAACATCTGCTCATGCAGGCTGTCCAGGGCACGTTCGGGGTCGGTTTCTTCGGTGAGCCACAGGGTGTAGCGGTACTCGGCAAAGCCGGAGAGATCCAGCTTGAAGTTGGTCTCCCAGGTATTGTTCATCAGCCAGCTCCACACCGGGCGGTGGTTGTCCTCGGCGGCGCGTTCACACAGCCGGATGGGATGGTGCCGCAGTTCGCCGAAATAGTACAGCGGGGTGTCCATGGCAGCCAGCAGCACGCCGCCGCCTTCGCCAACCCAGGCCAGGCCGTCGTCGCTCATGCTGTACTCCATGTTGGTGCCGGGCAGCTGGTCCACGCCGGGGCGCATGGCCTCGCGGCCGCCCTTGCGCAGCCACAGCTCGTGGTCCGGCAGGTCCAGGGTCAGGGGCAGATAGACGCTTTCGATGTCGGTGGAAAGGGTCTTGCCCAGTTCCAGCCGCAGGTCGATGCGGGGCAGATCCTCGTACAGTTTCAGCACCACATCGCAGTGCACGCTGCCGGTCATGGAGCCGCGCAGCCGCAGGATGGTGAACACCGGGCCACGTTCCTCGCAGACCACTTCCTCCAGTACGGCGGGGTACTGCTTGGCGTGCTGACCGCGGATGTTGCGGCCCAGCAGGCGGCGCTCCTCGTACACATCGGTGATGCCGGGGCGCACGGGGGTGCACTCATACACCGGTGTGAAGAAGGGTACGCCTTCCTTCGGCAGCAGGTCGCGGCCGCTGCGCTTGTCGTACAGGCGGCACAGGCCCTTGCCTACCTGGTATTCCAGGCGGAAGAACTGGTTCTCGAACTCGTAGGGCAGGCGGTAGGTCACAGGATCAAAGTCGTTCACAATATCCCGGATGCGCTCGGCGCCCACATAGCAGTGGCGGGTGTTCAGCCGCTGTTCTTCGGCGGCTTTCTTATGATAAGTATACCGCTTTACCTCCCCGGGCGCAAAGGTATCCACGAAGGAAATGCGCCGTCCGCGGGGATGGGGGCTGACCTGGCAGCGCAGTTCGCGGCCGTCCTCGGTGCGGATCACTGCGTCAGGCAGCCCGGCGGGCAGGGTTTCCACATAAAATTCCACCGCCATGGGGCCCTGGTGGGCGGTGGGGTTCTGCACACGGATGGCGCCGTCGGTGGCGTAGTAGCGCAGAATATCCCCCTGGTCCCGGGCAATGCGGCCCAACATGCGGGCGGCTGCCTCGTGGGCGCGGCTGGCGTAGCCGTTCTTGCGGCTGTCCAGATCCAGCACCATGGACTCGTAGGGGTTGGTGATGCTGGCGGAATGACCCCAGGTGTGCTCGGCGTAGAGCAGCAGGCTGTCCTCGGCCTCACGGGTCAGGACGGGGTCGTGGGCCTCCAGCTGGGGGTCCAGGCGGCGGGCCAGCTCATAGCTGCGGCAGGCGTCCCGGTAATGCTTGACGGTATAGGGGGTGGAGCCCACGCCGTTGGCCCACCAGTCGTTCAGGTCGCCGTGGTAGACCGGCGCACCCTGCAGTTTGGGGGCAATGGCGGCGTACAGTTCCTGCAGGCTGACCATCCGCACCTCTACGGTGTCGCCGTACTTCTGGTTGTAGCCCTGGATGGTTTGCAGGATCAGCGGCTCCGGCGGTGCGTTGTCGCTGAATACGCCCGATACCGACGCCAGAATGAAGTCGTGGGGGTAGCCGTTCTCCTCGCACTCGCTCAGGTAGTTGTCCAGGTTCTGGGCCAGGGCTTCCACATCATCCTGCGGGGCGGGGCCGTTGCCCAGACGGTCCTGGGTCATGAAGTTGGGAATGTGGTTGGGGCGCAGGCCCAGCACATTGCCCAGGTTGTAGTGCTCGCCGTTCCAGACCAGCATGCGGCGGCCGGCGGCATTCTCCCAGAAATAGGCGTTCTGGTTCTGGTACAGGGGGTACATGCCGTGGTGGCAGTGGATGTTGGTGTACAGGAACTCGATGCCGTTGTCCAGCATGGCGTCACGCTGACCCATGGACAGGCCGTTGATGTCGGCGCACATGGCGGTGTTCAGGGTGATGCCCGCCTGGGCAAACCGTTCCCGCCAGGCGGCCAGGCGGCGGGCAAAGATGCCGCAGTCCAGCAGGTCGGTGAAGTTCAGGTAGTTGGCCGAAAGCCCCAGGCGGCCCTCCGCGGCCAGATCCAGGAATTGCTGCTGTTCTTCGGGCGTGGCGGCCTTGAAGAACTCCTCCACACAGTAGAGGGTCTCGCAGTTCCAGCGGAAATCTGCATTGGCGGGGTCCTGCATCAGGCGCAGGGCACTGCGGATATAGTCCACCTGCAGGTCGATGACATGCTCCTGCAGATCGGTATAGCCGATATCGGTATGGGAATGGTGCACGGCATATACCGTGCGGATAGAATGCTGTTTCATGGGGCTTGGCCTCATTTCTTGAAATTTTGACACTGTGTTCATCAAAAAGGGCCGTCGCTCGGGCGGACCGGTGAAAACGCTGATCATGACAATACTTTGTTCGATCAAAAGGCGGCGATGCAATGGAATGCCGCTTCGTGTGTTTTCTCCTGCCCGCGCTGAGCGACGGCCTTACATGTAGAGGGGTGGGTTACGGATAAAGTTCAGTCGGTCTTATTCGGCGCTTTCGGCAGTGGCAGCACCGTTGGAGGCGATGAAGGCGTCGACCTGCTCCTGGCACTGGGCCACGATGTCGTCAAAGCCGGCGGCACGCAGCTCGGTCATGATCTGAGGCACGATCTCATCGGTGGGATGGGTGCCGGAGAGCAGTTCGCCCTTGTAGCGCTCGTAGATGGAGACGCAGTTGGCCAGCTGATCCTTGAAGTTGGTGGTGTCCAGAGTGAAGCCCAGCAGCACGGAAGCCTCGGCGTTCTCGTTCAGTTCCTTGACCTCGTCGTACTGGTTGAAGTCGAACTCGTCGCTGGGGGTAACGGTGAAGAAGCTGCCCTGGGTGTAACCGGCCATGGTCCAGTCAGCGTTGTTCTTGTGGACCCACTGCTTGGTGTCGTCGGTGTAATCCCAGTTCTCGCCCTGCACGCCGTAGTACAGCAGGTCGCGGACGTAGCTGTCGGTGTTGACCAGCTGCAGCAGTTCCAGAGCCTTCTCGGGGTAAGCGCAGTTGGCGGAGATGCAGTTCATGGAACCGCGGACGGTGTCGTTGGAGATGATGGTGGGGCCCAGCTTGGTGGCAGCAGCCTCAACACCCATCTGGGGACCCCAGCTGGTGATGGCGGCGCCGGACCAACCCTGTGCTACGCTGCAGGGCTTGTAAGCGTTCTCTTCGGGCTTGGTGGCGGCATCGGAGTTGATGATGCCGGCCTGGTACCACTCGTGGAAGGTGTCCAGAGAAGCCTGGATGTCTTCCTGTTCCAGAACGGGAACAACGGTGGCGGAGGTGTCGTTGTAGCGCACGCCGATGGGCAGCAGACCGGTGCCCATGTTGTCGTACTCAAAGGCAACCCAGGTGGCGCCGTTCTTGTTCATGGGGAAGGAAGCTTCGCCCTTGGTGTCCTTCATGGCGGCCAGGGTATCGGTCAGAGTGCCCAGGTCGGACATGGCCAGGGATTCGGGGATGGTGTAACCGGTGCCTTCGGCCAGCTCTTTGTCGAAGACCAGGTACTCGGAGATGGAGGAGTCTTTGTAGGTGGGCACGCCGTACAGCTTGCCGCCAACCTCACAGGCTTCCCAGTAATCTTCGGGAATGGAGGCGTACAGGTCGGGCGTAGCGGTCTTGACCAGCTCGCTGATGTCGGCAAAAGCGCCGATATGCACGTCGTTGACATAGGTGTTCATGTTGGTGAACAGGATGTCGTACTCACCGCTGGTGTTGACGATAACGTTGCGGCGGTTGTCCCAGTCGCCCCAGGAAACGACCTGAACGTCCAGGTTGACGCCGATCTTCTCTTCCAGGTAGGGGTTGATCTGAGCCAGCCAGGCATCATAGTTGGTGGGCTGACCGTTACCAACGGTAACCCAGGTCAGGGTAACCACTTCATCGGTGGTGCCGGCGGTATCACCCGTCGCGGCAGCGGAGCTGCTGGTGGAACCGCCACAGGCGGCCAGGCTCAGCGACATCGCGCCGGCCATGCCCAGAGCAAGTGCTTTGTTGAGCTTTTTCATGTTGTTACTCCTTTTTTATAGTGTCGTTCCAAAACGGAAAACCATGGGATGTAAGGGGATCTTAGCCCTTGACGGCGCCGATCGTCAGACCGGAGATGAAGTACTTCTGGAAGAAGGGGTACGCGCAGGCGATGGGAATGACGATGACGACGGCGATGGCCATACGCACCGATTCAGAGGGCATCGAGTTGCGGTACTGCTGCAGGCTCAGGCCGGCAGAGGGGTTGTTGGCGATGTAGTCCAGGTTCTTCATCATGTTGTTCAGCAAGGCCTGCAGGCTGATCAGGTTGTTCTTGGAGATGTACAAGCTGGACTGGAACCAGTCGTTCCAGTAGCCGAAGGTCAGGAACAAACCGATGGTGGCGAACACAGGCTTGGAGATGGGCACCACAATGCGGCTGAAGATGGTCAGCTGGGACGCACCGTCGATCTTGGCGGACTCAATGATGGAGTCGGGGATCGTGGTGCGGAAGAAGGTCTTGGAGATAATGACGTTGAAGCTGGAAACGGCCAGCGGCAGGATCAGACACCAGAGGGTATCGTTCAGGTGGAGCATGTTGGCCACGACCACGTAGTTGGCAACCATGCCGCCGTTGAAGATCATGGGGATAAAGACCACCCAGTTGAAGAAGTTGCGCAGACGGTACTGCGGGCGGGAGAGCACATAGCCCATGCTGGTGGTCAGCAGAACACCCAGCACCGTGCCGATCACGGTGACGATCACGGAGATCAGCAGTGCGTGCGAGATGGTGCCGCGCTCGTTCCACAGGAACATGTAAGCGCTGTTGGAGAAGGTCTCGGGCCACAGGGCGTAGCCGTTCAGACGGATGGATTCCTCCGAGCTGACCGAGATCATCACCACGTAAAATACGGGGAACAGGCAGATGAAGGAGAGGATGGCGAACAGTACGTTGAACAGTGCATTGGTCAGCGGCTTGATTTGGTTCATGTGCGCTGTAGCACGGGCTTCCTCCCGTTCCAGGGCCTTTTCTGCTTTGCGGGCCTGGCGTTTTTCGGCGAGTGTCATGTTGTTCCTCCTCCCTTAGATGATGGCGCTGTCGGCGTCCAGTTTGGACACGATGAAGTTGGCGACCAGAATGGTGATGCAGCAGCAGGCTGCCTGGAACAAACCGGCGGCAGCGGTCTGGCCGATGCTGGCCGAGCTCTGCAGGGCCTGGTAAATGAAGGTGTCGAAGGTGCTGGCCACGTTGTACAGCGAGGCGGGCACGCCCTGGGTCACCTGGTAGAACAGGCCGAAGTCGGAGTAGAAGATCTTGCCGATGTTCAGGATGAACATCATGATGATCATGGGTTTGATGGAGGGAATGGTGATGTACTTGGCCTGCTGCCACTTGGTGGCGCCGTCCAGGATGGCGGCTTCGTACAGGGTGTTGTCAATGCCGGTGATGCTGGCCAGGTAGACGACCATGTTGTAGCCCAGGCTCTTCCAGGTGGACATGAACGCCAGGATGAAGGGCCAGTACACGGGGGCGGAGTACCACATGACCTTTTCGCCGCCCAAAGAGGTGATGACGTTGTTGGCCAGGCCTTTGTCGGGGTTCAGGAAGGCGTACACAAAGTAGCTGACCACGACCCAGGACATGAAGTAGGGGAAGAACATCATGGTCTGGTAGCATTTGGAGGCCCGCTTGGAGTACAGCTGGTTGATCAGGATGGCCAGCGTGACGGGCAGCACCAGGTTGATGACGATGAACACCAGGTTGTAGAGGATGGTGTTGCGCAGCAGCATGCCGAAGGTGTTGCTGCTCAGGAAGAAGTTGAAATTCTTGAACCCGCACCATTCGCTCTGGAACAGACTGGCCAGGAAGCCCTTGCCGGGGATCAGCTTGAAGTCCTTGAAGGAAATGATCAAGCCGAACATGGGCAGGTAGCAGAACACGGCAAACCAGATGGTGGCAGGCAGACCGAGCAGGGTCAGTTCAGTGTCGTCACGGGACCAGCGCTTGCGCTTGCGTCGTGGCTCGGCGGAACTTACGGTCTTCTCCTTATTCATGTGGGACGCTCCTTTCGATGAATTGCGCCGGCTTTCGATTGTGTCATCGTTAACACGAGTTAACATGTTAAGACGGCGCTCTTTCATTTGTTAACTCAATATTAACAGTCTGCCAGGCCTTTGTCAACCGTCAAACTGCACAAGTTTCAAGACTTTTTGTTGACGTTGTAATTTTTTTGTGACATTTTCCAAAAAACGGGAAAACTGTCTCATCGAAGGAGAAAATGGAGGTTAACTAATGTTAACAAATGTATTGCCTTTTGCCGGGCGGCGGAGTATACTGTATACATAGATAAGAAAACAGATGGAGTGTGCCACCATGTGTAAACCAACCATGCAGGATATCGCGGACGCCTTGTCAACCTCGCGCGTTTCGGTGTGGAAGGCGCTGAACAACCGCCCCGGCGTTTCGGATGCGCTGCGCCAGCAGATCCAGGAAAAAGCACGTGAGATGGGCTATTTGCAGCAACCCGCCACGGCGCCGGCCGCGGAAAATCCCCACGGCCGCAACGTGGCGGTGGTGGTCTGCCGGCCGGAATCCTCGTTGTTCTGGATGCAGATCATCCATCAGATCGCCAAGGATTTGTCCTCGCAGAACGTTAACTTGATGTATACCTATTTACCTACCTCCTATAAAGAGGGGTATACGCTGCCCACCAGCCTGACGGACGGCTCGGTGGAAGGGATCATCGTGCTGAACGTGTATGCGGAGCCGGTTTTGCGGATGCTGGCCGACCTGCCGCTGCCCAAAGTCTACCTGGATACCATCCCCACCATGCCCTTTGACAGTTTACACGGGGATCTTTTGTTGATCGAAGGCCGCACCCCCATCCGGGAAATTACCGGGCGTCTGCTGGACCGCGGGCACACCAAACTGGGCTTTTTGGGGGACGTATACTACGCCCAGACCAACACCGACCGTTACCAGGGCTTCCTGGAAGCCTATGCCCAGCGGGGCCTGACCCCCGACCCGACTCTCTCCCTTACCGGTGCGCTGGGGCTGCGCACCCATTACGAGGAGATCAGCTATTTTCTGGAACATCTGGGCACCCGGCCGGACGGCTTTGTCTGCGTCAGTGACTATATCGCCCATTTTATCCAGCGTTACTTTGAGGAACACGGCATCGACCCGGAGGGCCGTATTGCGCTGACCGGTTTCGACAACAACGCCGAATACCTCAACGTTGCGGAGCGCATCACCACGGTGGACGTGCGCCCCAAGACCCTGGGGGCCCGGCTTGCCAGCAAGATTTTGTTCCTGCTGGAGCATCCCGGTCTGGCCCAGGAGGTCAGCTATGTTTCTTCCGACGTGATCTACCGCGGCCTGCTGGCAGGCCACGGGGGAAAATGACCCCTCAGCGGTTGATCTCGATCAGGAACCGGCTGCTGCCGGCAGGGTAGTAGCTCTCGGTGTATTCAATGCACTGCCCGGCCCCGGTGCGCCCGGTGGAGGTAATAAAGATAGTGGGCTCAAAAGGGCTGATCTCCAGCCGGGCCGCCACCTCGGCGGGCGGGGGCACCACTTCCAGCTGGCGGCTGGCATGGCGCACCTCCAGCCCGCGGCTGGCCAGTACATCATAAAAGGAAAGATCGGTAAAATCCAGTTCTGCCATATCGGGGAACAGTTTGTGGGGCACATACAGCGTGGTGTACAGTACCGGCGCATTGTTGTGGTACCCCTCCAGATGGCGCAGCCGCACCAGCCGGGTCACTTTGGCCCCGGCGGGCAGCTCCAGCGCCCGGGCTACCGCTTCGGGGGCGCGTTCCAGGGCCATGTCCAGCACACGGGTGCGCATGGTGCGGTGGTTGCGCTCGCTCTCGGCGCGGTAGCCGGTAATAAAACTGGTGGATTCGTGGGTGACTTTGGGCTCGGTGACAAAGGTCCCCTTGCCCTTGATTCGCAGCAGGCAGCCTTCCCGGGCCAGCGTGTCCAGCGCCTGGCGCAGGGTGGGGCGGCTGACACCCAGCAGGGTGCACAGCTCGTTCTCGGTGGGGATCTGGCTGCCCACGGGATATTCGCCGGACTGTACGCGGCTGCGGATATATTCCGCGGCCTGTTCGTGTAATGCTTTTGCCATCAGAAGGCCTCCTTCCGGGTGGCATGCGCCGCCTCAGTTGCGCACGCAGGCCACGATCATTTTTACTTCGGCACCGTCGGGTGCTTCAATGCGGTAATCGCCCGCCGCCTGGGGCAGGATGCAGGTTTCGGCATAGTGCAGTTCAAAGGGGGCAAAGGCGCCGTCCGGGCTGACCAGCCGGGCACGGGCACCGTCCACCAGGTTCAGCACATGGACGCTGCCGTTGCGCGCTACCGTCACCGACGATGCGGTGGTGTAGCGGAAAGTATCGATAAATTCCCGTTCATGCAGACCGGTGCGTTCCACCAGGGCGTTTTCGTCCTGATGCACCACGGTGGTCTGGCCTACCAGATTCTCGTGTACCCACTTGGTATCCCGGTCCCACTGGATGTTGGCCATGCCGTGATCCAGATGGATGGGGCGGGGCTTGCCGTCCAGGTCCAGACGTCCCCAGTCCCACAGCTTGAAGGTAAAGATGTAGGGCGTGGCGCTGATCTCCAGCACCATGGTGCCGGCGCCGGAGCAATGGGTGGTACCGGCGGGAATCAGGATGTGGTCGTGCTTTTTTACCGGGATATGGTTGATGTATTTCTCGGCAGGGAACGGTGCTTCCCCGGCCTGGGCACGGCGCAGGTCCGCTTCCATGGCGGCGGGGTCCACCCCTTCCCGCACACCCAGCCAGACCGAGGAACCTTCCTGGGCGTCCAGGATGTAGTAGCTCTCGTCCTGGGTGTAATGCATGTTGAAATTCTGCTGGATGTACTCGGTCAGCGGGTGGACCTGCAGGGAGAGGTTCTGCCCGTTGATGGTGTCCAGCATATCAAACCGGATGGGGAACTCCTTGCCGAAACGGGCATGGACGCGGTCGCCCAGCAGGGCCCGGGGCTGCTGCAAAACCAGGTTCAGCGCCGGGGTCTGGATCAGGTGGCCGCCAAAATCCAGCAGCAGGCTGTTTTCTTCGGGTACGCCGTCAAAACTCCAGGCATAGTTGCTGCCGTTTTCCGGCAGTTCAAAATGGTCCTTCATCCAGTTGCCGCCCCAGACACCCGGGTCAAAGTAGGGCACCATCCGGAAGGGACGCTGCGTCGTCTGGCGCAGGGCTTCCCGGTAGGCGGCGCCGTCCACCATGGCGGGGCTGCCCTGGGTGGTCATGTCCAGGTAAAAGTCCATGGTGTTCAGCAGATGATCTTTTTCCCGGTCGGCCCAGCGCCACTCGGCAAAAAAGCCGCGCTTGTACTTTTTCAGTTTGGGCAGGTCGGTCTGGGCAGTGCGCCAGTTGGTCATGCCGCGGCGATACCGCAGCTGGATCTCCCACCGGGTAATGTCCGCCACCACCTGCACGTCGCCGGGGTGCACCAGTGTGGCACCCACGCCGTACACCAGCACAAGGCCTTCGGCAACCGCATCAATGCGCTGCCGGGCTTCCTCGATTTTGGCCTCGTAGAAGAAATCCCGCAGCCGCCGCACCGTCATGATGCCGAACACAGGGTCCTGGGGCAGCAGATCCCGCTCCAGGGCGGCATCCAGCTTTTCCGGCTCAAAGGCCAGGTCATCGCTGTGGATCACCAGGGCGGGGTGCAGGGCAGCCAGCCCGTCCAGCAGTTCCTGCTGGTCTACGCCGGGGTAGCACTCGATGCTGAGCACGCATTTCCCGGTGCCGCAGGCATCGCCCAGGGCCCGGGCAATGGCACCGGCTCCTTCATACACCCGGGCGTCGGGGCAGCATACGTCCACCCGGGGGAACATTACATAGCGGCCGATCTTTTCTTCACACATACCAATGGCGCCTCCTTGCCGTTGTTGTAGCTACAGCATAGGAGATAAAACAAAATTTGTCAATACATTTTAGATAAAAATTAAAATAAATCGTCAAAATGTATTTACAAATACGACGGGCACCGCTATACTGGAAGCAACAAATCTGCGGAAAGAAGGTACCCATGATGGATGCTCCTTACCTTTGCCTTGATGTGGGCGGCACCGAAATCAAGGGCGCGGCTGTCAGCCAGGGCCGTGTGCTCACGCCGCTGCGCCATTTCCCGGCCCGCTCGGGAGAAGACCGGGAAACATTGCTGGCCCATTTTGCGGCGGTTTTCCGCCAGCTGGATGAGGAAGCGGGTCATCCGCCCCGGTTGGGCGGGCTGCGGCTGGCCTTCCCCGGCCCCTTTGACTACCCGGCGGGCATCTGCCTGCTGCAGGGGCTGGATAAATACGATGCGCTGTACGGTGTAAGCCTGCGGGCGGAACTGTTTGCCCGCCTGCGGGACCGGCTGGAGGACCCGGAACAGATCCGCTTTACCAACGATGTGGCGGCCTTCGGCCTGGGCGAGATCCATTACGGCGATGCCCGGGGCAGCGCCCGTTCCCTGTCGGTGTGCATCGGCACCGGCTGCGGCAGTGCCTTTGGTCTGGGGGACGGTCTGGCGCCGGAAGGCACCCCCGCCGTGCCCCCGCGGGGGGAGATTTACCCCACCCCGTTCCTGGGCAAGTGCATTGACGATATGATCTCCAAGCGGGGCCTGATGGCCCTGACCGAAGAACGGCTGGGCACGCCTATGGAAGGCGCGGAACTGGCCCGTCGGGTGCAGGAAGGCGACCGGGCGGCAGCCGCCTGCTTTGCGGAGTTCGGCACCCGGCTGAAAGCGGCCCTGGAACCCTTCCTGCGGGGGTACCGGCCGGACTGCCTTTGCCTGGGCGGGCAGATCACCCGCAGCTTTGGGCTGTTCGGGGACCCGCTGCGGCAGCTTTGCGAGGAACTGGGCGTTGTGGTGTACGTAGCGGCCGATACCTCAGTGCTGGCCATGCAGGGACTGTGCACACTGTAAGGCGGCAGTGAGATTTTCTCCGCATCCGGGAATGCCTTTGCCGGGTGTTTCTGCCTGTTATAACAAGAGCCCCCGGCCATCATGGCCGGGGGCTCTTTGCATAGAAACGGGTTTTCACACACCCACGTTGCCGCTGTTCACACCGGCGGCTGCGCCGCCCAGAGGCAGCCACTCCACCACCTGGCGGATCTGGCTGTCCCAGAAATCCCACTCGTGGTCGCCGGGGGCTTCCCGGTAGGTCACGGCAAAATGGCGCGCTTCCAGGTCATGGGCCAGGGCACGGTTTACCGGCAGCAGGTGGTCGCTCTGGCCGCAGGCCAGGTAGACCCGCGGTTTGTCCGGGACGTCGGCCAGCCGGTCAGCCAGGTACAAAAGGTCCTTGTCGCTGCCGGGAATCTGCGCCACCGGGCCAAAGAGGGCTTCGATGTAGGGTTTGCCCTGGAAAAACACCGGCGCATCGTCGGTATACTGGTCCAGGGTGGCTACCACGTTGGCGGTGGAAAGCGCCGCAATGGCCCCGAAGGTTTCGTGGTATTTCAGGCCGTTGCGCAGCGCGCCGTAGCCGCCCATGGAAAGCCCGCCGATGAAGGTATCCTCCCGTTTGCGGGAGAGCGGGAACATCCGGCGGGTGATCTCCACCAGTTCCCGGCCGATGAATTCACCGTACAAATCCCGGGAAGCGGGCTGGTCCACATAAAAACGGTTGTCGCCGGAGGGCATCACTACCGCCAGATCGTGTTCTTCGGCCCAGCGCTGGATGCGGGTGCCGCTGACCCAGTCGGTATAGTTGCCAAAGATGCCGTGCAGCAGGTAGAGGGTGGGGTACTGGCGTTCCGGGAGGGGCTGACCGGGAACGGTAAACTTGTCCACCGGCAGCACCACCTGCAGCGGCACGGTGCGCATCAGCGTCTGGGATACAAAATTCACTTGGATCAAGGCCATAAAGGGTTCTCCTTTCCCGCAGGGCGGTGTTTTTCTTCATTATAGCGGGCAGCGGCCGGTTGTGCAAACAAAAAAGCACCGGGCCGTCGGGCCCGGTGCGGGAAAGGTTCAGCGGCCTGGCCCAGCGCCACGAAACTTTGCTGGCAGGACACCTGGAACCCGGTGGAGAAGATACCCAGCATGTAGATGCGCATGGCCCAGACGGTGTAATCCACCAGGGCGGGGTCGTTGTTGAAAATCCGTACAAACGCCTCCGGCAGCAGCATGACCAGCGCCCAGAAGGCCACAATGACCCGGGGCTGTACCCGCAGGTTGGCCAGCCGCAGTTTGAGGATGCTGCGTTTGCCGGTGAGGAAGCGCAGCACCCACACGGTGCTGACGCCCTGGCTGGCCACGGTGGCGATGGCGGCGCCCCGCACCCCCATGTTGAACCCGAAGATGAGGATGGGGTCCAGCACAATGTTGCATACCGCACCGATGACGGTGGTCAGCATGCTGAATTTGGCAAAGCCCTGGGTGGTCACAAAGGGGTTCATGCCCATGACCAGCAGTACGAACAGGCTGCCCAGCACATAGATGCGGGTGTAGGCCAAAGCGTAGGGCAGGGTGACGCTGCTGGCGCCGAACCAGGTCAGCAGCTGCGGGGCGGCGGTGTAAAAACCGATGGTCAGCACCACGGCCAGCCCCACCAGTACCGAGAAACAGTTGCCCATGATGCGCTCGGCCTGGCGGTTGTCCTGCTGGCCCATGGCGATGGCGGCACGGGGGGCGCCGCCGGCACCGCACAGCATGGCAAAGGCGTTGAGCAGCATCAGGATGGGCATGCACAGGCCCACGCCGGTCAGGGCGGTGGCGCCTACTTCGGGCAGGTGGCCGATATAAATGCGGTCTACAATGTTGTACAGCAGGTTGATGACCTGCGCGACGACAGCGGGCAAAGCCAGCTGCAGCATCCAGCGGCGGACACTGCCGCGGCCCATGTCCTGTTGGGCGGTTGCGGCCATGAAAAAACGGCTCCTTTCACACGGTGGTTTGCGCAGGAAAGCGGGGGACGCCCGGTCAGGGCGGCCCCCGCTTGGTTATATGCGGTCAGATCAGCCTTCGGTCACAATAAAGGTGCAGCTCAGGGCCGGCAGGGTCAGGGTGCCTTCTGCCGCCACGGGGTCCATGGCGGGCAGGGCGTAGCCTTCGCCCAGGGTCAGCGCTTTGCCGTTGCACTGCATCACCGAGGCACGGGGCGTTTCGGCGGTCAGCTGGTAGATCTCCGCCTTGCCGGGCAGTTCCACGGTGGTGGTCTCGGTCATCGAGTTGTTGATGACCAGGTAGGCCTTGCCGGGCTTGCCGTCGCGGCGGGAGTGAGCGTACACGTGGGCGCCTTCGCGGATGGGCTCGGCCGCATCGTAGACGGTGGTGCCCATCAGGCGGTTCCACAGCACCACGGCGAAGAAGTTGGGCCGCGGGTCAAAGACTTCCGGCTTCAGGTAGCCGTAGTCGCTGGAAGCCAGCGTGTTGTGGAAGATGATGCCGTCGGTCACGGCGGAGAAGCCGCCCAGCTCGTTCAGGGTGCGCAGCACATCCAGGTAGGTGGAAGCCCGGGTGTCGCCGCCGCCGCCCGCATCGCCGGACTCGGTGACCCACATCTGGCCGCCGGGGACGTAACGGTCACGCAGCGGTGCGTTGGAGCGGGCCATGCCGGGGGCAACCGCCAGGTATTCCTCGGTGTGGGCTTTTTCGGGGGACCAGTGAGCCTTGGGCATGATGGACTGCAGATGCTCCGACACGCCGTTGTAGTAGTGGTAGCTGTACACTTCCATGGGCTCGGTGGCGCCGTCCATCAACTCGTCGGTGGAAACGGAAGGCATCACATCGGCAATGCCGCCGCCCAGGGCGTTGTCGCCGTCCTCGCCAATGATGCCCACCGTGCTGCAGGGGCCAACGGCCAGGCAGCCGGGGTAGTTCTCGTGCAGCCAGCGGTTGAACAGGTCCTGGTCACGCACAAAGTTGGCGGCTGTGCAGCCTTCGGGGGCGCCGCTCATGGCCAGCATGTTGGGCTCGTTCATGAACTCGGCGGCATCGATGGGCACACCGTACTCTTTGCTCAGGGCAAAAATCTGCTCGGCCTGGCTGGGGTTCCAGGGCTCATCGGCACTGTGCAGACCGGCGCAGTTGGCCACCGAGATCATCAGCTTGGCGCCGATGTCGCGGCAGAAGTCCAGCACGCCCAGCCACTGGTCGCGGGTCAGCACGTTCTGGTAGCCTTCGGGGGACTTGCCGCCCATCTTGCCGTCAAAGTCGTAGTAGGTCTTGGTGGACCAGGTGCCGGAAACACGCACCCAGGCGGGGCCGATGTCCTTGGCCAGCTTGCGCAGCTTCTCGCTCTTCAGGTCGATGGGCGGGTAGAACTGCATCAGCGCGGCCATGGCGGTGTGGTTGGCCAGGGAGCCGACGGGGCCTTCGAAGGGCTTGGTGCCGGCGATCTCCTCGGGGGAATAGGCTTTCCAGAAGGTGCCGCCGGTGACCTCGGTCATTTCCACGTTGTAGGAAACCAGGCGCTCATCCACGGTGCGCAGCTGGCGCAGGGTGTCGGGTGACAGTTTGATAAACTCTGCCGTGATGGAATCTCCTTTATATTTGTGATTTTTACACAGGGGATCAATACTGCAGGCCGAAGCCGTATTCATAGTAGTTGCCGGCGGCGTCGCGGTAGGCGTAGGCCTTGCCGTTCTCGTCCTTCAGGGAATCCGGCATATACTGGTCTTTGTCGAAGCCAGGCACGTCGTTGGGGCTGATGCAGACGCCTTCGGCGTTCACAGCCAGCACATCGTCGCCGCGGGGCATGGTCAGGGGCAGCTTGCCCACCGGGGCAAAACGGCCCAGCATAACGTCCAGGGTGGCTTCGGGGTAGGTGTCGAAACCGGCGGTCAGGGCGTCGCTCAGGCTTTCCAGGTTGCCGGGCTGCCAGGCCAGCGTCACGTTCAGGTTGGAGATGACCTTGCCGCCGTGGGCATGAACGGCCGCGGCAATCTCCGCAATGCGGCCCATGCCGGTGACGGTGGTTTCCTCGTGGGTCTCGGCAACGGGACGGCCGTCCTCATCCACATTGTGCACGGTCTTGCCTTCGCACAGGTCCAGCTCCAGATAGCCGGGGGTGGCGTTGAAGTAGGCACCGGACTGCGGGGTGAGAAAGAGCAGGGCGTAGTCGGCTTCGGCCGGGTCTTCGGTCAGGGTCACGCCCTCCAGCAGGCCGCGCAGTTTGGCGGTGGACTGCTCCGAAAGACGGGTGTCCTTGTGGAAGGCCTCGGCGTAGACTTTCTTGCCGGCCAGTTTGTCGGCGGTCAGGGGCAGGGTGCCGTCGTTTTTCAGCAGCACCACGCTCTCCCGGTGGACCTTGGCGGCTTCGTCCCAGTCGGCCTGGCGGGCCACCATGGCCTCAGCTTCTTCGGGGTCACGGTAGGGGTCGTCCACCATGCCGATCTCAAACATTTCGGTCAGGGTGCGGCTCACGGCGCGGTCCAGGGCTTCGTCGGTCAGCACCAGCTGGTCGGCGGTAAAGCCTTCCGGCACGGGGTGGGTCTCGTAGTAGCCGTTGTGGGCACGGTCGTAGGCTTCCTGGGCGGCTTCCACGTCAAAGATGCCGCTGATGATGTCCACGCCGGCGTGATTGACCGCAAAGCCTACCCGCTCGGCGCCGTCCAGCATCTCCACGCCCCAGGCCATGTTGCGGGTGATGCCGGAGTCCGAGTTGATGTAGCCGGTAAAGCCCATCTGCTTGCGCAGGATGGTGTCGATGAAGTATTTGTTGTATGCAAACCCGTAGGGTTCCAGGTCAATGACGTTGCCGGCGGGGTCCTTCTGGGGTGCGCTCTTGGCGGCCGCGGGCTTGGAGTAGTAGGGCATGATGGAGGAGGTGCCGCAGTCCACCGCGACCTGGAAGGGTGGCAGGTGGTAGTTCTCCAGGCTGCCCTCGGTGGCGTAGACGTTCCACTGGCCGGCGGCATAGTGGGGGTCAAAGCCGTTTTCACGGGCACCGCCGCCGGGGAAGTGCTTGGTGGTCACAGCCACGCCGTCCTTGGCCACGCCCTTGGGCTTGCCCTGGATGCCGGGGATCAGGTGCCGCATGATCTCGCAGAGCAGTTTGGGATCCTCGCCAAAGGTGCCGTAGGTGCGCTGCCAGCGGGGGTCGGTGACGGTGTCGGCCATATACATGTAGCCTTTGCGCATGCCGCAGGCGTTCCATTCCCGGCGGACGGTATCGGCAAATTTGTCGATGATGTCGATGCGGCCGGTGCCCTTGACGGCGGCGGCAATGCCCAGGGTGCCGGGCCAGGTGGCCAGCACGCCGAAGGCGTCGTTCATGCCGAAGACGATCTCGCCGTTTTCGTTGCGGGAGTTGGAGGTGGCCGACATGGGAATGTAGTGGTCACGTTCCTCACAGACGGCGTTGACCTGGTTGATCCAGTCGGCCAGGTCGGTGGGGGTGGCGTTGGCACGCAGGATCACATGGCGGTAGAAAGCATCTTTCAGCATCTGGGTGGTGCCGATGATGTGCTGTTTGCCGAAGATGGTCTCGGTATCGCACTCGGTCTCGTCCAGAATGCCGGTTTCGTCGTAGACGGGGTTTTCCACCTTGACGGCCATGGGGCCGGTGGCCGGGTACTTGGCCATGCGCCAGTCGGCCACAAACAGCTGGGCGATCTTCTCATGCACCGAAAGCTGTTTGACGTAGGCGGCCGCACGCTCGGCGGCGGGGCGGCGCCAGTCGTTGACGGTGCTGACGGTACCGCTGCCGTCAATATCCTTGAAGGTCAGACCGTCCTGGTTGAGCAGCGCGCGGCTGACGGTGCTGACGGCGGCGCCGTCCTGGTTCTGGACGCGGTGAAAACGGCGGGAGGCTTTTTCTGCCATGGTTCTAATCTTCCTTTCTTTGTAAAAATAGCGGGCAAACCAAAGCCCCGGCGAGGGAGCCGAAGTTCCCCCGCCGGCGGCGGATTAACCCTTGTAGTCGATGGGCAGCGAGGTCCAGCGGGCGCGGAAATGGAAGGCCGCGTCCTTGGGCTGGCGCTGGCGGGTGAAGATGCCCTTCTTGTTGCCGTTGGCACGCATGATGCCCTCGGTCGTCTGGAAGTCGGCAAAGTTCCAAACCAGCTCGCCCTGTACGAAGTCGTAGCTGTCGAATACGCGATGGCTCATATCAAGGTATTCGTTCTGGTATTCCTGGCTCCACATCACGCTGGGCAGCTTGTGCTCGGAAGGCAGCGTGTCGGCGCCGTACTCGGTAAAGATCATGGGGCGGCCATCTTTTTGCCGTTGGAAAGCACCGCGGTCTTGCCGGCGGGCAGCATGTACTCGTTCAATTCGTTGTTGACGAGGACGGCCAGTTTGTCATACTGGTTATAGCGCACGATCTCGGCAATGTCGGCGTTGAAGGGCAGGAAACCGCCTTCGTGGCTGGTGACTTCCACGCCGTTCACAAAGACGCGGGCGCGGTGGGTGGCGGAGCCGAAGCGGATGGCCACGTCGCAGCCGTTCCACTCGCCGGGCACGAAGAAGTCGGTCTCGTACCAGAAGTCGCCGCAGTACTCACGGCTCTCCTTGTCGGTGAACAGATCGCAGAAAGCGGAAGGGACCGGCATCAGCACGGGAGCGGGCAGGCCGTTGGCCCAGCCGGAATCCACACCGGTGCTCTCGGGGTCAAACTGGAACTTCCACATGCCGTCCAGGCTGACGACACGGCGGGAAGCGGACGCTACGGGGTACAGCAAAGAATTTTCCATAGTACGTTACCTCCTGTATAAGAAGCGAATATGTGGCCGGGACTGCATACGCCCGGACTGTTTTGATGCTATTATTATCCCACAAAATTACACTGAACGGTTAGTACAATTTTTGGCTGAAACCGGAATATCCTTTCTTTCTTTCGGTGTTTTTCCACAGGCAGCAAAAGGGGTGTTTACCTATTTATATAGAACAGCGGTTTTGACGCATTTTGCACCGGCAAAAGCCGGAACCGGCCCGAATGTGAGCCATAGTAACAGTTTTTGTCTCCATTGGCAGCAACATTTGTAAAACCCGTAAAAAATCCGGAATGACCATAAAATATTCCTCACCGCAAAATTGTGAATTCGTTCATAATATAGACATAAAATGCACGGGCCGCGCGGCAGGAGAGGCAACCACCGTCCACGGCACAACGTAAAGGTAAGGAGAAAACGAAATGGCAAAAATTCGAACATTACCGGACAAGTTCTATGACAAAGACTACGAGAACAACGGTATCCATCGCGTTCCGTTGTGGCGCATCGGCTGCTTTGCGCTGAACAACACGGCCACCAACCTCTACATGTTCATGCTGATGTACCTCAGCTACTACCTGATGGGCTTCGTGGGCGTCGGCCATGGTCGTGGCGTCCAGCTTCTCGATGGTCATGCGTATCTGGGACGGTGTTACCGACCCGTTCGTCGGCTACATGGTTGACAAGACCAACGGCCGTTTCGGCAAAAACCGCCCCTTCATGATCCTGGGCAACGTGATTCTGGCCGTGACCAGCTTCGTCATGTTCCATGTTACCCACCTGCTGCCGGAAGGTGCCCGCTTCATCTTCTTCATCGTGGTTGCCTGTGTGTACTACCTGGGCTACACCTGCCAGTGTGTTGTTACCAAGTCTGCCCAGAGCTGCCTGACCAATGACCCGAAACAGCGCCCCCTGTTTGTCTCCTTCGACGCTGTGTACAACACGGTCCTCTTTGCCGGTCTGGCCATTGTGGCTGCCAACCTGGCTGCTTCTTACGAAAGCGTGGGCGGCTACACCTCTACCGAGTTCTTCCACACCATGTGGCTGTTCACTGCCATTGCTTCCGGTGTGTGTACCGTGCTGGCTGTCATCGCTATTTCCCCCAAGGATCGCAGCGAGTTCTTCGGCACCGGCAAACCCATCAAGGTCGGCCTCAAGGACTACTGGGATACCCTTAAGAACAACCGCGCCATCCAGATGCTGGTTCTGTCTGCCTCTACCGACAAGCTGGCTTCCTCTGCCAAGACCGGCGCTGTCAACGTCGCCATGTTCGCCTGCATTGCCGGTTCTACCCTGCTGCAGGGCAACGTCACGGCTCTGACCACCATCCCCACCTGCATTGCCACCTTCCTGGCCATCTCTCTGCTGGCCACTCGTCTGGGCCAGAAGAAGGCCATGGTCATCGGTTCCGTGGGCGGCATCATCACCAACCTGGCGCTGGGCGCCCTGTGGCTGTTCGGTGATCCCACTACCATGACCTCCAACCCCGCCACCGGTGCTTTCCACTGGGGCTCCTTCCTGATCCTGCACCTGGTGCTCACCATCATCCAGGGCGGTTTCCAGGGCATCTCCGGCAACATCGTTATCCCCATGACCGCCGGTCTGGTCTTTGCCGCCTGCGGTTTCACCGATCACAACCCTGTTATGGGTGACGTCGCTACCACGCAGCTGCGTCTGGGCGTTGTCTTCCTGGCTTACGGCATCATCATCCTGGGCCTGATCTGCAACCTGATCGCCATGAAGTTCTACCCCCTGACCAAGGAAAAGATGGCTGAACTGCAGAACGAGATCGTTGCCATCAAGGAAAGAACCATGGCTGAAAACCAGGCCTGATTTTCCTTCCAACACTGCATATCGTAAATTTCGTGTGGCCCTGCGCTGCGGTGCAGGGCCGCTTTTTTGACAGAACCGGCTGTGCCTTGCGGGGCCGGCCTATGAGGTATTGAGCATTGAGCAGAAAGACCCGTGACCCCGAAATGTCCAAAGAGAAAAAGCAGGCGGAACAGCAGCCTTCCATCACGGACTTTGCCGTGGCGGAGGACCAGCTGGCCCACCTGCGGGAAGTCCAGGGCGAAACCGACGAAAAGCACCACAATCCGTTGTGGCGCCTGATCGACCGGGCGCTGCGCTACCGGGAAGAACGCATCAAACAGCCGGTACGCAAAAAGACCTACCTGTGGCTGTGCCTGCTGGGCGCGTTCGGCGCGCACCGCTTTTATGCCAAGCAGTGGATCACCGCGGTGATTTATCTGCTTACCTGCTGGACCGGGTTCTCTTTTGCCATGACCATCATCGACTTCATGATCGTGGTGCCGATGAAGGCGGACGAGAACGGCGTGATCTACCTGTAAAAGAACTGTGCCGGCCCTGGCCGTGCAGAAAGGCAGGCTTTTGTGGAGCAATTCTTTCATGTTCTGTTTAATACCGGTCACGAAACACCGAACCTTACGGTTTTGGTGGTGCTGATCGTACTGGCATTGGTGCTGCCGCTGCTGATCAATTCGGTGGGGCGCAAACGTGCCGGGGACCCCAAGCGCAAAAACGACAAAAAGACCAAGTGACAGCGTGCATCGCGGCACAAACCGGCCGGGCTTTTGCGGCCCGGCTTTTTGGGCAAGTGTACGTCTGATCGTCAAAAACTCTGCACCGGCAAACGTTTTTTAACGGTTGCCGGTATTGTGGTACAAAGGAGGTTTTTCCTTATGCAGGTCGATCTGCTGCAAACGATCCGAAAACTGATGGCCACACACGACCTCCAGCTGACGCTGGTGACGCCCCCTTTCGAGGGATTGGAAAACTTCGACTACGGGCTGCGCAACGCACTGGACCCCGTGTTTGACTGGCAGGACTTCGGCCGTATTCTGGTGGATTCGGTGCCGGAAAACACCCTGCTGTTTACAGAGGATGTGTTTGAACTGCACTATGCCCTGTTCCGTTTGCCGGATACCCGGGACCAGGTGTGTGATCGGCCCCTGGACCATGGGGCAGCGCAGCCAGGCGCAGATCGACTATACGGAACGGATGATGGGCAAACAGGCTTCCAGTGCGGTACAGGAGTACTATAACGGTGTGCGCAGCATAGATGCAGCCTGGCTGGCGCCCACCATTTCCACGCTGGTATCCATGGCCTTCCCGGAGGATGACTTCCGCGTTCAGGAAATGCGGGAGTTCCTGCCCATGAATTTCAGCCCCGATACCCGCTATTTCAACGAGCCGGCCTTTGAGCAGGAACTGCCGGCCAGCATGCTGGAACAGCGCTATGCCGCCGAAGGCCGCCTGCTGGAGGCGGTCAGCTGCGGCGACACCGAAGCAGCCCTGCAGGCCATGAACGTGATGGGACGCTTCCGGATTCAGGGCCGTTTTTCCGATACACCCTATCAGGTCAAGACGCTGCTCACCGTCATGAACACCCTGTTTCGCAAAGCCATCGAGCGCAGCATGGTCCACCCCTACTATATTGATGAAATCTCCACCCGGTATGCCCGCCGTATCGAGAACGCCTCCATGGAGGAACAACCGGCCATTATCGGGTCTATGGTGCGGGAATACTGCGCCTATGTGCGCAAATACTCCCTGAAAGAATACTCCCCGCTGGTGCAGAAGATCATCAACCACATCAACCTCAATCTCAGCTCGGAACTTTCCCTCAAATTGCTGGCGGCCATGTGCTTATCAGCCCCAGCTATCTGTCCAACCTGTTCAAGCGGGAAACCGGCACCACCCTCATTGACTATATCAACACCCAGCAGGTCCAGCGCGCGGCGCACCTGCTGGCAACCACCAAGCTCAGCGTGGCTTCGGTGGCCGAACGGGTGGGCATCCTGGATGTGAACTACTTCGCCAAACTGTTCAAAAAGGCACTGGGCCAGACCCCGACCCAGTACCGCCGCAATCACCCCCAGCCCCGGTGATTGTGCCTGCATAAAAATGCCGAAAGGGGGCCGCTGTGCAGAGCGGCCCCCCTTTGTGCTGCCTTTCCATAGGAAAAACAACAGCCCGGAACCAACGGTTCCGGGCTGTTGCGTATGGGTTTTACAAGGACGATCAACCGAACACCTGGCCGCACAGGCGGCAGGCGGTGGGGGTGGCGGCCAGGCCGCCCTCGGCGGTTTCTTTCAGGGCGGGACTCATGGAATTGCCCACCCGGCGCATGGCCACAATGACCTCGTCGGCGGGAATCCGGCTGCCAATACCCGCCAAAGCCAGTTCGGCGGCCATAAAGGCGATGGAAGCCCCGGCGGCGTTGCGCTTGATGCAGGGAATCTCCACCAGACCGGCCACCGGGTCGCACACCAGGCCCAGCTGGCATTTCAGGGCAATGGCCACCGCGTCATCCAGCATCTGCGGGGTGCCGCCGGCCAGTTCCACCAAAGCGGCGGCGGCCATGGCGGCCGCGCTGCCGCATTCCGCCTGGCACCCGCCCTGGGCACCGGCCAGGCAGGCATTCTCGGCAATGACCATGCCCACGGCGCTGGCGGTGAACAGGCTCATGACGCAGGCGTGTTCGTCGGCGCCCTGCTCCTGCATGGTCAGCAGCACCGCAGGCAGAATACCGCAGCTGCCCGCGGTGGGGGCGGCCACAATGCGGCCCATGGCGGCGTTCAGCTCACTGACCGCCAAAGCGCGGTACAACGCCCCGCCCAGCACCGGGCCGGTCAGGTTTTTTCCTTCCTCCACCCGGCGGCGCATTTTGCAGGCGTCGCCGCCGGTCAGCCCGCTGGCGGACCGCAGGTCCGGCTGGCAGCCCGGCTCAATGCAGGCGGCCATGACCTGGAAATTCTCCTTCATGCGGGCATAGACTTCCTCTTCGGTCTGTTCCAGCTGGGCAGCCTGCTGGCGCAGTACCAGCGCGGAAAGGGGCTGTCCGGCGGTTTCGGCGGCGGCTACCAGCCCCGCCAGGGAATGATAATTCAGTTCTTCCGGCATCGTTTTGCTCCTTTGTTATTGGGGCAGCAGGGTGACGCAGAGCATCACGTCCGGCAGCTGCCGCACACGGCAGGCCAGGGCTTCGTCCAGACCGCCGTCCATCTCGATGGTCATCACCGCCACGCCGCCTTTCTGGCGGCGGGACAGGGAAAAGTTGCAGATGTTCACGCCGCGGTCGGCCAACAGGTCGGTGACTTCGGCAATGACGCCGGGGCGGTCCCGGTGCTGTACGATCAGGCTGGGGTGCTGGCCACTGATGTGTACCGGCATCCCGTTGATGGCGTCGATCACAATGTTGCCGCCGCCAATGCTGGAACCCCGCACCGTCAGGGTGCCGCCGCTGCGGCCGGTCAGGGTCAGCACGGCGGTGTTGGGGTGGGCTTCGGGCAGCTCTCCGGTGGTCAGGGCAATCTCCAGCCCCTGTTCCCGGGCCAGCCGGGGCGAAAACCGCAGCCGGGGATCATCGGGGGCCATGCCCAGAATACCGGCGATCAGCGCTTTGTCGGTGCCGTGGCCTTTGTAAGTCTTGGCAAAACTGCCGTACAGTTCGATCCGGGCGGCTACCGGCTCGTCCTGCAAAAGCTGCCGTGCAATGCGGCCGATCCGGGCGGCGCCTGCCGTGTGGCTGCTGGAAGGGCCGATCATCACCGGCCCGATAATATCAAAAACATTCATAAGTGTTGTCTCCGTCCGTACACATCCCGGCAAAAAAGCCGGGTTACAAAAAATTGTAACACAGCCGGCGTACAAAAACAACCGGCCCGGGGCCTGCGGTTGGCCGGTGAGGAAAAAATGTGCTATACTTATTCTGAATCTGTGTTTTGGATAGGAAAGGAAGGAAAGCGGATGGCAAATGCTGCATCCCGTACCCATGGCAGCCAGGTGGATTTTTCCACGGGAGATGTCCGGCGGGGCATTCTGGACGTGGCGGCCCCCATGCTGGTGGCCCAGGTCTTGAACCTTTTATATAATATTGTAGACCGTATTTATATCGGTAAAATCCCCGGCGAGGGGACGCTGGCGCTGGCGGGGTTGGGGTTGTGTTTTCCCATTGTTACATTGGTCACCGCCTTTGCCAATCTGTTCGGGGTGGGCGGCGCGCCTTTGTGTTCCATCGCCCGCGGCCAGAAGGACGAAAAAACCGCCGGCAAGATCATGGCCAACGCCTACTTTATGCTGCTGGTCTGCGGGGGTGTACTGACGGTGTTGGGGCTGGCCCTGCATAAACCCATCCTGTACCTGTTCGGCGCCAGCGATGAAACTTACCGCTATGCCGCCGACTATATGACCATCTACCTGCTGGGCACCGTGTTTGTCATGACCTCGCTGGGGCTGAACCCCTACATCAACAGTCAGGGGTTTGCCCGCATCGGAATGCTGACGGTGCTGCTGGGGGCGGCGGCGAACATTGTGCTGGACCCCATCCTCATCTATGCCTGCGGCCTGGGCGTGCGGGGCGCGGCCATTGCCACGGTCTTTTCCCAGGGGTTGTCGGCTTTGTGGGTGCTGCGGTTCCTCACCGGCCCCAAAACCGAACTGCGCCTGCGTTGGAAAGGCTTCCGCCCCGACTGGGGCTGCATCCGGCGCATCGCGGCCCTGGGAACGTCCAGCTTTGTCATGTCCTTCACCGACAGTCTGGTGCAGGTGGCCTGCAACGCCACCCTGCGCACCTTTGGCGGGGACCTGTACATCAGCGTTATGACGGTCATCAACTCGGTGCGGCAGATCGCCCAGACCCCCGTTATGGCCCTTACGGACGGTGCTTCCCCGGTGATCAGCTACAACTACGGCGCCCGCAGCGTACCCCGGGTGCGCAAGGCCATCCGGTTTATGACCCAGCTGGGGTTTGGGTATACCCTGCTTATCTGGGGGCTGATCTCGCTGTTCCCGGCGGCTTTTATCCAGATCTTCAACCATGACCCGGACCTGCTGGCGGTGGCGGTGCCGTCGCTGCACATCTACTTTTTCGGCTTTGTGATGATGGCCTTCCAGTTCAGTGGGCAGAGTGTTTTCAAATCACTGAACAAGGCCAAAATGGCCATCTTTTTCTCGCTGCTGCGCAAGGCGGTCATTGTGGTGCCGCTGACCCTGCTGCTGCCCCATGTGGCGGGGCTGGGAGTCAACGGCGTGTTCCTGGCGGAACCCATCTCCAACTTTATCGGCGGCCTGGCCTGTTACATTACCATGCGCCGTACCGTCATGCCCGAACTGACCGCCATGGAAAAGCAAAATATGTGTTGAACACAGAAGGAAAAACGCCAAAGAAATTTGGCGTTTTTTGTGCGTTCTATAGGTTGACGAACTATGCCGATTGTGACATAATGAATTTGATTCTTACTTTTGTTGATTGAAGTGATGCGTACTCGTACTGGCTCCCTGTGTGGTGCGATGGGCAGGTAACAAAAGGGGAAGCTGAAGAAAAGGAGGAAGATGAATCGTGTTTTGTCCAAATTGCGGTACCAAAATTCCGGAGGACTGTTCGTTCTGCCCTAATTGCGGCACAAAGGTGGAACAGGCAGCTGTACCGGTACAAGCCGCTGCGGCTGCCAGTGAAGGTCAGGCTGCGAATCGGGCAGCACCGACTGTAACTTCTACAATGCCTGCCGGGGTGCCAACAGCGAAAAAGAGCCCTGTAAAATGGTTGCCTGTTGCAGCCGTTGTGCTGGTGATCGTGTTGCTGGCAGTGCTGATTCGGGTACTGTTCGGCCGTTCGTCCATTGAGGGGCAGTTTGTTTATGCGGGCAATGGCAACTACTATCTGCTGAAAGATCTGGACGGTACACCTATGGAATTCTCCAGCGCCCGGGATATGGAAAACTACTGGGGGCTGGTGAAGTTCAGCGAGGACGGTAAATATGTCTATTATTTCTCCAAAGTGGACGATGTAGACACGGTCGGTACACTTTGCCGTGCGCAGATCAGCAAGATCAAAAATCGGGATGACAACAGTGCCGCTTCGGAGATTGTGGATTCCAACGTTCGGACTTATAGTTATAGCGTTGTGAACAACACAGACGTAATCTATTGCGACGGAGAAGACAACCTGAAGTATTACCATAACGGGGAAACGGTACGTATTGCCAGAGAAGTACAAAACTTCTATCTGAGTGAGGATTCCACGCGCCTGGTATATCTTGCCAGTGCAGAGGATGATTCCACACAGCGGACTATGTATGGTGTGACATTGTCCAGCCCGGAAAACGTGGTTAAACTGGTTGACAATGTGGACTATGTGCAGGATGCGACCAATCTGGACCATGTTGTGTATACGGTATTGGATGATGATACCGGGGAGCAGTCTCTGTATGTGGTGGACTTTACCGGTAATGCTGAGAAGATTGCAGACCGTGTGACCTGGAGCTACTCCGAAGACGGCGAAGTTTATTACGCAGCTGCAAACGGTAGTAAGCTGAACCTGTACGACTATGTGAACGACCCGGACGCCGCACAGGATGCAAGCCTGACCGAGCCGGATGTGGATAATTATGAAATCCCCTACTATCGCTACTATCAACTGGATACGGATGACGATCCCAATGCGTATGCAGAGTTGTATACTTCCTGCACCAATGGTCTGGAGCGCTTTGGCTATGGTTGGGACAGCATGGAAGATGTGGTGGATGACGACTATTACACTACTGCCACCCGGGATGCTGTGCGTTCTTTCATTGAAAAGTACGGTGCGTCGGCGGATAAAAACGGCTACATTCTGGTCACGGATGAGATACGCAATGACCTGAAGGCAATCAACGGTACTCTTGAAGATGCCACCGACAGTGAATGGATCAGTCTGTGCTACCGCAAAGAGCAGTCCGGAACTACCACAGATTATGATAAATATCAGGAAGATCTGAATGCGTACAACGAGGCTCAAAACCGGATTTCTATGCGTGAAAGACTGCAGAGCCCCGATGAACAGCGTGATGTTCTGGCGCTTCATGTTTATAAAACTGCCGATAATACCAATACCCTGCTAATGGATAATTTGGCAGTTGTTTCCCAGCTGGGAAATTCGCTGCTTGCTTACCGCCCCATTGATCAGATTGCCGACAAGATCGATCTGAAAGATGTTGCCAGCACTTACGATGTTGTGGATATGATCAATAGCATGGAGAGCGGTACCGTGCCCGTCTATAACTATAAGACGGCCCAGACTGCCTTTACCATGGATGCCGAAACCTATCAGGAGGCAGGCAGCCTGTATGTGATGGGCAGTAACGTGGTTATGATCAACGACGACAGTGAACTGCTGACGGCGCCCATCAGCAATGGCACAGTTGGCAGTTTCAGTCTGATGGCTGAGGACGTTCGTGTTGATGGCTACAATCAGGATAAGAATTGCCTGTACTACTATGCCAATGTCTACGAGAGCTCCGGCCATGAATACGGCGACTATTACTGCTATACTAACGGCGCCAGCACCCGCCTGGTACGTGACGCCCAAACTTACGGCGTTACCGTGTACGAAGATGGTACCATTTTGTCGGGTACTTACCAGAGCCAGACCGACAACTTTATGACGGTATATGAGATGGATATCATCAATGCCAAGGGAGAATCCACCTTCCTGTCTGACGGTTTGACCCAGATTTTCTATCTGGGCGACAATATGTTTGTTTATGTCGCAGAGGATGACCTGTTCCTGTATGACGGTAAGGAACGGGAACGTCTGCAGGAAGGCGTGGAATGTCTGTGGTACAATGGTGAATTGGAACCCGTTGTGAATTCCGAGTACTATTACTCCGAATACTAAGCTAGCTGCCGACAGCATAAGGGTTTCCATGCAGTCCTGCCCATTGAAAGTGCAGATGCAGTCAACAGCGAACCAAATAACGAATCATAAAAAAGCCCCCGCTCTCTTTAAAGAGAGCGGGGGCTTTTTTAGAAATAATCAGTTCTGCAACATATATTTGCTGATGAGTTTGTCCACGACAGGCAAAGAGATGGCACCCTGGTTCAGTGCCTTAAGGCCCAGTACCAGGAACATGATCTTCTGGATAATGTCAATGACGCCTATGACAGCATAGAAAAAAGCATCCGCCTGGCTGAAGGTGGAGATGGAACCAAAGGCATGCCCAAAGTCGGCAATGGTATCCAGTACATTGGGAACCAGGTTGATGACCGTTGTCAGGAAAGAAAAACACATCATCAGGCATACTGCCTTCACAGCGCTGATCTTCAACCACTGGTTGGCCTCAAAAAGCAACACATAACCAGCCAGGAAAATGGCAAGCCAATAGCCGCTGAACAAACCGCTCAAATAGATGGCGGCGGCCAGCATACCGGCAGAAATCCCCAATCTTGTTTTCTGCATAGGAAAAAATCCTCCTTACTGCTTCAGTTGCTTATAGCAGTTATCACACACAAACGTAATGGTGCCCAACAAATTTTCGTAATGGTGGCTGGCTTTCTTGCCACACAGCATACAGGTTTTGCTGCAATCCTTACAGATATAAGCCTCCCTGCCGGAACTGGTTTGGTAGACTACCGAAGGGGAGTTTCCGCACCAATCGCAGGGTTCGTTTACCGTCTTGTTCCCAAAAATCAAAAAGACTGCAATGACAACAACCAAAGCAACACCAATCAAGGGAATCAACTTTTTTCGGGAAGCAGCGGACGCTGCTGCACCGGAAGGAGTAAATACCGGCCCGGAGGCTCTGGAACCAGCGGCAGCCGCAGGAAGATCTTCCCGCGGGGCGCCGCACTGGGGGCAAAATTTGCCGTCATCTAAGGGAGCACCGCATTTTCCGCAAAAAGCCATAAGTATACCCCTCTTGAACAGTCAGTTACAGCTTGGCACCACAGTTGGTGCAAAAGCTCAGGCTTTCATCCACGGCAGCACCACACTGGGGGCATACCTTACCGTCAACTGCCGGAGCGGGTTGTTCCGGAATCGGCGGCATTTCAAGAGTTGGGGCAGGAGTAGCTTCCGGCGTGGGAGCCGCTTCTTGTGCGGGAGCCGGGGCGGTAGTGGGATATGTCATGGGGCTGCCGCAAGCCGTGCAGAAGCGTACACCCTTTTTTACCATGGAACCGCAGTTGTTGCACTTGATCAGATCCTCGGCAACAGCAGGTTTCTCATGGGGAACAGGCGCGCCGCATGCACTGCAGAAGGCCACACCCAGCTGGATCTCCGCGCCGCATTTGGGGCAACGCTGGACCCCGCGAATATCCAGGATCTGCTGTTTGTAAGTTTCGATCTTCTGGTTGGACTCAACAATGCTGCTCACAAAACCGGCAAAATCCGGTTCGGGATCGTTGCCGTGTACGGCCAGGTACAGTTTGCCGATCTGGTAATACGTGTTGTTGATTTTGGTTTCTTCCTCCGAGATCATGGAATTGTACTTGGCCACGTCCGAGAGGTCCTTGGCCTTCTGCACGGCCTTGGCAGTTGTCTCCGAGGCTTTCTGCCCCAAGTTGTCCCAAAATGCCACTTTGAAATCCTCCTTGTTTAGCGTCTTTTGCATGGGGATGTATAAATACATCGATCTCTGTGTTGTATTATACTATACTGTATAAAAAAAATCCAGCGATTGCGCTGTTTTTTGTGGGAATGAATAGGGGGCCGCTTTTCCGGGCGGTGCCGCGCGGCTTGACGCGGCCGGAAACTCCGCCTTATAATGAATCTGATTCACGATGGATAAAGGAGACTGCGAGATGCAGCAAACACAGCAAACCGGACTGACCGTTCGCCAGGCCGTTGCGCAGGACCTGCCCGCCCTGGCTGAAATTTACCGCAAGGCCCGGGGCATTATGGCAGCCAACGGCAACCCTACCCAGTGGGGGACCACCCACCCGGCGCTGGAACTGCTCCGGCAGGATATTGCCCAGGGCATTCTTTGGGTGGTCTGTGCAGGGCAGCGCCCCTGCGGCGCCTTTGCCCTGGTCCCGGGGGAGGACCCCACCTACGCCGTCATTGAGGACGGTGCCTGGCGCAGCGATGCCCCCTATGCCACCATCCACCGCCTGGGCAGCGACGGCAGCAGCCGGGGCGTGTTGCGGGCGGCGGTGGATTTTGCGGCGGCCCGGTACCCCCACCTGCGCATTGACACCCACGCCGACAATACCATTATGCAGAGATTGATTCCCCGGGCGGGATTCGTCTACTGCGGCATCATCTATGTGGAGGACGGCACCCCGCGGCTGGCTTACGAACGGCTGCCGGACTGACCGCCCGGAAAGGGAGTACCCCCTATGCTGCAAACACTCATCACCCCGGCGGGGGAGCACCTGCCGGAGATCCCCTGGCCGGTGTATCCCCGGCCGCAGTTCCGGCGGGAACGCTGGCTCAACCTCAACGGCTGGTGGGACTTCGCCGTGGCGGAGGGGGAAACACCGCCCGCCGTATTTCCCCGGAAAATCCGGGTTCCCTTCTGCCCCGAGAGTGCTCTCTCCGGTATCGGCACCCATTTTGCCGAAGGGGCCGGTCTGTGGTACCGCCGCACCGTCACCCTGCCGGATGATTTTGCGCAGCACCGGCTGGTGCTGCACATCGGTGCCGCCGACCAGATGCTGGACGCCTGGGTGAACGGTGTGCCGGTGGGGTCCCACACCGGCGGGTACGAGGCCATGGCCTTTGATGTGACCGATGCCTGGCACCCGGGCGCCAACGAACTGCTGCTGCGGGTGCGGGACGATCTGCGCAGCCCGGTGCTGCCCTACGGAAAACAGGTGCAGCAGCGGGGCGGCATGTGGTACACGCCGGTGTCGGGCGTCTGGCAGACGGTCTGGCTGGAACCGCTGCCGTGTCACCCCGTTCCGGGGCTGACCATCCGGGCGGACGATACCCGGGCGATGCTGGATACCGGTGATGATACCCAGCAGGGGACTGTGACGGTGCAGACCCCCGAAGGCCCCCTGACCGTGCCGCTGACGGAGGGGCGGGCGGTGGTGCAGCCTGGGGCGCCCCGGCTCTGGAGCCCCGACGACCCGTACTTATACAAATTTTCCATCGATACCCCCACCGACCATGTGGAAAGTTACTTTGCCCTGCGCACCCTTTCCATCGGGCAGACGGGCGGCCGCAGCCGGCTGTGCCTGAACGGCAGGCCGATGTTTTTCCACGGTGTGCTGGATCAGGGGTATTTCAGCGACGGTCTGTTCACCCCGGCTTCGCCCGAAGGGTATGAGCAGGACATCCGCACCATGAAGGAACTGGGCTTCAACACCCTGCGCAAGCACATCAAGGTGGAACCGGAGTATTACTATTACCTGTGCGACCGGCTGGGCATGGTGGTGTTCCAGGATATGGTCAACAACGGCGATTACGCCTACTGGCGGGACACCGTCTGGCCCACCCTGTGGGTGCAGCGCCTGCCGGACAAGAGAATGCACCGGGACCCCGCCGCCCGTGCCGCCTTCCTGGCGGGGATGGAAGCCACCGTCCGGCAGCTGCGCAACCACCCCTGCCTGTGCTACTGGACCATCTTCAACGAAGGGTGGGGCCAGTTCGACGCCACAGCGGTCTACCAAAAGCTGCGGGCGCTGGACGATACCCGGTTTATCGATTCCACCTCCGGCTGGTTCCGGGGCGGCAGGACCGATGTGGACAGCCGCCATATCTATTACGGCCCCTGGCGGCTGCGGGCAGGCAAAAAGCCGCTGGTCCTCAGCGAGTTCGGCGGCTGCTGCCTTTCGGTGGAAGGCCACCGCTTCAACCCCGACAAAAGCTATGGGTACAGCACCAGCGAAACCCCCGAAGCCCTGCAGCAGGCCATTACCCGGCTGTATGAACAAAAGGTGCTGCCCGCCGTACAGCGGGGGCTGTGCGCCGCCATCTACACCCAACTGTCCGACGTGGAGGATGAGATCAACGGTCTTGTCACCTACGACCGGCGGGTGACCAAACCCGGCCCCGCCGCCATGCAGGCCCTGGCCCGGCGCCTGCAGGAGGCTTTTGCCGCGTCCTGTACCGGAAAGGAGAACGCCCATGCCTGCTCACAGTGAACATCTGCGCTATCTGCGCCTGCTGGCCCGGCGCTACCCCACGGTGGCGGCCGCCGCCAGCGAGATCATCCGCATCGAAGCGGTGCTGCGGCTGCCCAAGGGCACCGAGCATTTTATGAGCGACCTGCACGGGGAACACGAAGCCTTTGTGCATATCCTCAACAGTGCATCGGGCGTTATACACGAAAAAATCGATTTTGTGCTGGGGGAGGAAGTGCCGGCGGCGGAACGGGCCGAACTGGCCACCCTGATCTACTACCCCACCCAGAAACTGCCGGAACTGAAAGCCCGCCAGACCGACCTGCCCGGCTGGTACCGCACCACCCTGCTGCGGCTCATCGAACTGTGCCGGTTTGTGTCCAGTAAGCACACCCGCGCCCATGTGCGCGCCGGTCTGCCCGAGAGCTGTGCCTATATTCTGGACGAGCTGCTCCACGCCCATTTTGAGGACCACGACAAGGACCTTTACTACGGCCAGATCATCGACAGCATTGTGCGCCATGACCGGGCGGATGCCTACATCACCCGGTTGTGTGAGGTCATCAAATGGCTGGCGGTGGACCGGCTGCATATTGTGGGGGACCTGTTTGACCGCGGCCCCCGACCCGACCGGATACTGGACAGCCTGATGGCTCACCATCAGGTGGATATCCAGTGGGGCAACCACGATGTGGTCTGGATGGGGGCGGCAGCGGGCAGCCCCCTGTGCATCCTGACGGTGCTCAAGACCACCCTGGCCTACAACAACATCGATACGCTGGAAGGCGGCTACGGCATCAGCCTGCGCCGCCTGGAACGGTTTGCCCAGCGCGCCTACGGAACGTCCGATGTGACCCGCTGGCTGCCCCATACCGATGCCCGCAACGCCACGGCGGGCGACCTGACCGCCACTGCCCGGATGCACAAGGCGATCACCGTGCTGATGCTGAAACTGGAATCCCAGGTCATTGGCCGCAATCCGGATTTTCACATGGAAGACCGGGACTGGCTGCACCGCATCGACTGGGAAAAGGGGACCGTGCGCTGCGGCGACCGGGTGTATGAACTGCTGGACCGGGATTTTCCCACCGTCAGCCCGGAGGACCCGGCCGCCCTGACCGCCGAGGAACAGCGGGTGGTGGACGGGCTGGTGCAGGCTTTTGCCGAAAGCGAACGCCTGCAGCGCCATGTACAGTTTCTGTATGCCCATGGTGCCCTGTATAAAATCTGCAACGGCAACCTGCTCTACCACGGGGCGGTGCCCATGACGGAAACGGGCGATTTCGCCGTGCATACCTACGAGGGCCACCCCTGGAGCGGCAAGGCGCTTTTTGATTACTGTGACCGGCGGGCCCGGCAGGGGTACTTTGCCCCGGCGGGCAGTGCGGCCCGCCAGGCTGGGCAGGACTTTTTGTGGTACTTGTGGTGCGGCGCGCAGTCGCCGCTGTTCGGCCGCAGCGCCATGACCACCTTTGAGCGGCTTTATATTGCCGACCCCGCCACCCACGCGGAAGTCAAGGACCCCTACTACCGCCTGATCGACAAACCCGAAACCGCCGACCGGATTCTGGCGGCCTTTGGCCTGCATGGCGAGGGCTGCCACATCGTCAACGGCCATGTGCCGGTGCGCGCCATCGAGGGGGAAAGCCCCGTCAAGGGCGGCGGACGGCTGATCATCATTGACGGCGGGTTCTGCCGTGCCTACCACCAGAAAACCGGCATTGCCGGGTATACGCTGGTCTACAATTCCCGGGGGCTGATCCTGCGCACTCATCAGCCCTTTGAAAGTGTGGAAAAGGCCATCCATGAGGATGAGGACATTGCCAGCAAGAGCGAGTATATTTATGTGGCGCCCCGGCGCATCCAGGTGCGGGATACCGACGAGGGCGTGCGCAAGCGGGAACTGGTCCGCGACCTGGAAGCCCTGGTCCGCGCCTACGAAGCGGGCCTGATCCCCCAGAGGCTGACGGTGTAAGCCGCCGCTGCTTTATATAAACAAGACCGGAAAAGAGGAAAAGGATGAACCGCACGACCGATGAATTGATGGATGCCCTGCTCTCCAAACAGGATGTGCAGGCGTATCTGGAAGAAAACGCAGGCGAGATGCTGTCCGGCACGCTGGCCCAGCAGCTGGCTATGCTGCTGCAGCGCCACGGGCTCAAAAAGGGCGCGGTCATCGAGGCTGCGCAGATCGAACGAAGCTACGGGTATCAGTTGTTCTCGGGCCGGCGGGACACCCCCTCCCGGGATGTGCTGCTTTCGCTGGCGCTGGCCATGCGGCTTTCGGTGGACGAAACCCAGACTTTGCTGCGGGTATCGGGGCTGGCCATGCTCTACCCCCGGGTGCGGCGGGACAGCGTCATTCTTCATGAACTGGCCCAGGGGGATTCGGTCATGGCCTGCAATGCCCGGCTGGAAGCCTGCGGCGAACCGGTGCTGGGGGACTGACCATGGAAGAAGAACTGCAATTTCTGGATACCCTCAATGACCGGGAGACCCTCTATCTCATCCGGCAAAAAAGTACCGGCCGCATCCTGACCGGGCGCCGGGTGGCGGCCCCCCAGCGGGATGTGTATGAATCCCTGCGGCAGCAGCCTCCGGCCCATGTGCCCATGGTCCGGGAAATCCGGCCGGAGGCGGATGGCCGGTTCCTGGTTTTGCAGGACTATGTGCCCGGTGTTGCGCTGGAAACGCTGCTGCAGCGCCGGGGTACCCTGCCCTGGGAACAGGCGGCGCAGATCGGCCTGCAGCTTTGTACGGCATTGAGCGGACTGCACAGCCAGGGGATCATTCACCGGGATGTAAAACCTGCCAATGTGCTGGTCACCGGGGAGGGGCAGGCCTGGCTCATCGACTTTGATATTGCCCGCACCCACAAACAGACCACCGCCCGGGATACCATGCTGCTGGGCACGCCGGGGTATGCGGCGCCGGAACAGTTCGGGTTCCGCCAGACCGATGCCCGGGCCGATCTGTACAGCCTGGGGGTACTGCTGAACCAGCTGGTTACCGGCAGCTTTCCCCAGGAACGGCTGGCCCCGGCCCCTCTGGGGGAAATCGTGCGCCGTTGTACGGCGCTGGACCCGGGGCAGCGCTATGCCGATGCAGCCCAGCTGCAGGCGGTGCTGGCCGAAATCTGCCCGCCCGATGCAGTACAGGCCGACCCGATGCCCGGCGGCCCCCTGGGGGTGGAGTGGGGCGGCATACCGGGGTTCCGCACCGGCAACCCCACTCACATGCTGACGGCCATTGTGGTGTACGGCGTCATTCTTTTGATCGTGGCGGTGCTGGTGGCGGTGTCGATGGAATCCCTTTCCAATTTTATGGTGGGCATCCCGATGCTGGCCATAGCGGTGGGCGTGTACCTCTTCTGGTTTGATGTGGCCGGTGTGCGCCGCCGCTGGGCACCGCTGGAACGGTACCGGGGCACCCGCTGGTACAAACCCTACTGCGTGTGTATCGTGGCCCTTTGGCTGGCGGCCTGGACGCTGGTGATGTTCGTGGGTGTGAACGCTGCCGGGGCGCTGGAACGCCTGTGGGCACACTGAAACAGAATAAATACCGCTGCGGTTCCCCACCGGGGAACTGCGGCGGTATTTTTGTGTGCCGGTGGGCTGGCAGCCCACCAAAATGCGGGGGCGTTCGACTATAATTTCCCTTGTACAGAAAGGGGATAGAACCATGCGAAAAAACTTTGCGGCAGTCTGCGCCGGTATGTTGCTGCTGGCGCTGGCAGGATGCACGGCTGCCGGGGATGGGGCGGCGTCCCAATCCGCTTCGACCCTGGAGCAGGCCGCCCAGACCGAACCGGCTGCGGAACCGGAACAAACGGCCGAAACCGACCCCGCTGCAACGGAAGCACCGGAACAGCAGGTGACCCTGGCCGAAACCGTGCTGTATGACCAGGACGGGGTGCGCATTACCGCTACCGGGCTGGATATGCAGGCGGTGCTGGGGCCGGAACTTTCCTTCCAGGTGGAAAACAATACCCAGCAGAACCTGGTGGTGCAGCCCGAGTGGTGCACGGTGAACGGCTACATGATGAGCGATTTGTTCTCCGCCGATGTGGCGGCGGGCAAAAAGGCCAACGATACCATGTATTTCCCCAGTTCGTCGCTGGAACGCTGCGGCATCGATACCGTGACCGATATTGCCATGGAGCTGAAGATTCTGGACGGCGAAACCTACCAGACCCTGGCCACCACCGGCACCGTCACCCTGCAGACATCGGCGGCGGGCAGCTACACCCAGACCTATGATGACAGCGGCGAGGAGATCTACAACGCCAACGGCATCCGGGTGGTGATGCAGCGGCAGGCAGAAGACCTGTTCGGGCAGGAGATCCATTTTTATCTGGAAAATACCTCGGACCGTACCGTGGTTGTACAGAGCGAGGATGTATCGGTCAATGGGTATATGATCTCCAACTGGCTGTATGCGGATTTGATCCCCGGCGCCCATGCGGTGGAAGCCCTGACGCTGTTTACATCCGACATGGAGGAAAACGGCATTGAAACCATCGAGACGGTGGAACTGGCCCTGAACATTGTGGACGCCGAAACTTACCAGACCATTGAAAAGACTGCACCCATCACCTTGCAGATGGGCCAGGAATAAGGAGGAAAACGGAATGAAAACTGCAAAACTGGTTGTTGGAATTCTCAGTATTGTATTGTTTGTGCTGGTGGGTATGCAGTCCTGTGTGGCAGGGCTGGGCAACACCGTCAGCAACAATGGGGAAGTGGGCGGCTCCGCGGGGCTGCTGCTGGCCGTCTGCCTGCTGGTGGCGGGTATTGTGGCCATCTGCACCCGCAACGGCGGCAAAGGCGGCTATGTCAGCGCCGGCTTTTACATTGTGGGCGGCCTCATCGGCCTGCTGTGCGCGGGCAGCTATGCGGACCTGAATATCTGGTCCGGCCTGAGCATCTTTTTTGGCATTCTGTGCATTGTGGGTTCCCGCAAGCAGCAATGACCGGAATATCGTCAACAAGGCGGGCCGCCCCGTACAGGGCGGCCCGCCTTGTTTTGTTTATTCCTCGCTGCCGAACTGCAGGTAATGGTCCGGGTTCCAGCCGCAGGCTTTGGCCATGCGGGTCAGCAGGGTATCCCCGGATTCGTGCAGGTCGTCCACCAGCACGTCCTCGGCAATGCGTCCCTGGTGCACGATCAGCGCCCGGTCCAGAAAATGCTCCACATCTTCCAGGTAATGGGTGGTCAGCAGAATGGTTTCTTCCCCGTGCAGGGTACCGCTCATCAGCTTGATGAAATCCTTGCGGGTGAAGGGGTCCTTGCCCAAAAAGGGCTCGTCCATCAGGTAGTAGGCGGCCCGTTTGCCAAAGCCTGCCGCCAGTTCCACCCGGGCTTTCTGCCCCGTGGAAAGATGCCCGATCACATCCTTGCCCGAAAGACTGAAAAAGTCCAGAAATTCCTTATACCGTCCTTCGTCAAAGGCGGGGTTCAGGTCGGCCAGCAGGGCGCCGTATTCCGCCACCGTCAGGGTGGGGTAGTAGCTGCCCTCGCCGGTAATGTAGCTGATGCGCTCATATTGGGCTGCGGCGGGTTTGCCGTCGAACAGGGCTTCTCCTTTGGCGGGCAGCAGCCCCGCCATGGCCCGCAGCAGGGTGGTCTTGCCGGCACCGTTTTCGCCCAGAATGCCCACGATCTGGCCGTCCGGCACCGTGAAATCCGCCCCCAGCAGGCCCACTTCGGCCCCGTGTTTGCGGTAGGTTTTGCGCAGGTTCTTCACTTGGATCATGGCAGCGTTCCTCCGTCTTTTTGCAATGTGTCAAAGGTGATAAACCGGTCGGCGTGCAGGAGCCGCGTCTGGTAGAACCGTGCCCAGTCCCGCTCGCTGCCGGTCAGAATGCGGCCCATATAGGTCATGTGGCCGGTGTCCAGTTCGTAGACCTGCAGTGCGATCCCGTTCTGGCTGGATGTGGTCACCAGAATCGTGCCGTTCAGGGTGCGTACAAGCGCCCCTTTGGCCAGCAGGATTTTATCCCCGGCGGCGTTGAGCGCTGCAGCATCGGGCCGGACGAGGTCCTTGTCCTCCACCAGGTCGGCCATGGTGAAGGTGCCGTTTTCCACCCGCAGCAATACCAGCCAGGCTTTGTAGGCAGTGCTGTTCCCGGTATCAAAGGTCAGGATCGCCTCGCTGTCGGTGGTGCGGGGCAGCAACGTTACCATATCGGTGCTGGTCCAATCGTCCAGAGTTGCCAGTTCCCTGTGGTCGGTGCGCTTGCCCGCCGCGTTCACCAGGTCGGCGCAAAGCGTTCCTTCCGCTGTGCGGTAGAGCAGCAGCGTGGAACCGTCCGCCATGGATACCCCGGCCAGTGCTTCGGCGGCATCCTCCGGGCAGTAGAAGGGTTCCAGGCTGCCCAGTTCGGTGGAGGCGCAAAGCACCTCCCGGTCGTAGAGGATCCCATCCCGGGGCAGGGCGTAGATCTTGTCGGCGGTCAGGCTGTGGGCCCGGTAGAGTCCCGGCGCCCGGCCCAAATAATCTCTGGCCCAGCAGACGCCGTACCCGGCGCCCAGCACAAAGCAGCTGCCGCTGGTGGGCTGGTAAGGCCAGGATGCGTCCGGTTCCTGGCTGTTGCCGGTCCAGGCGTAGTCGTAGTCGGTGTTCAGCTCGTACACGTCGGAGGACAGAGGATAGAGCGCCGCAAAGACGGTGGCATATTCCTCGGGGGCAGTCTCCCCGGCGGCCAGCCGAATCACGGTGTCATCGGGAAACCGCAGGGTGTACATGCGGTAGACGCTGTCCACCGGCGCCGAGAGAAACCGGCTGCCGTCGGCACTGGTGCCGGTGATGGATGCCGCCCCGTTGACGGCGTCCCGGTCCTCGGGCGGGACAACGTAGCTCCGGGTTACCGAGAACCGGGTATTTCGGCCGGCCTCCACAGTTTTGGCGGGGGCGTCCAGTTCCATGCGGGTGTCCAGCTTGCCGTCCTGCAGGGTGAAATGGAGCAGGTCGTAGTAGCGGTCCCAGCCCATCTGCCCCGACAGGGTGAATCCCTCCAGCTGGGAGGCATCGGCGATCTGATCGTGGAGGGTGAGGGCAATGCCCTGCCAGCCGTTGTGCAGCCAGAGGGTCAGCCCGCCCCAACCAACCAGGGCCGCGGCGGCCAGGACTGCCAGCCACGGCGCAGGGCGAAAACGTCCTTTGTTCCCTTTCATGTGGCGGCTCCTCCTTCCAGCGGGTCAAAGGTCAGGTAACGGTCTTTGCGCTGCTGGCTGTAGGCGTCGTAGAGATTGCCCCAGTCCCGGTCGATCCCGCTGCGCAGCAGGCCGCGGTAGCTGGTGCCGCCCGTCAGCGGGTGTACTTCCAGCAGAATGCCATCCTCGGGCTGGTTGCCGGTCTCACTGGCGGGCAGCGGCGCGTCGTGGTACCAGCCCAGCAGCAGGGCGTTGCCCTCGGCATTCAGCACTGCCGCCGCGGCGGTGTTGCCGGGGGTCTGTTCCTGGCAGTGTACCAGGGGGAATTTGCCGTCCTGCACCCGGAATGCGGCCAGTTTGGAACCCAGCGGGGTTTCCGCGCCCAGCGGGTTCACGGTGCGGCAGGACAGGCTTACCACCGCATCCCGGTTGGTGGTGCGGACGTATACTTCGGCACTGTATACGTCGCCGGCGGGCAGTTCCGTCACCTGCTGGTGGTCGGTGCAGCTGCCGTTTTCGTCCACCAGGTCGGCCCACAGAGTGTTGTCAGCGTCCAGGTAGAGCAGCAGGGAAGACCCGTCCGCCATGGCCGCACCGGTCAGCGCTTCCACTGCGCCCTCGGGGCAGTAGAAGGGTTCCAGCGACCCGATCTCGGTGGTGCCGCAAAGGATCTCTTCCCCGTAGCGGGTGCCGTCCCGGGGCAAATCGGCAATTTCGGCTTCGGTCAGGCCATTCATCCGGTACAGCCCCGGCGCCCGGCCCAGATAGTCCCGTTCCCAGCAGACCACCGGGGTGTCCCCCAGCAGAAAAGGCCGCGCGTCCACCACGCTGTCGGACCAGCTTTCCCGCACCGCGGTGCCGGGGTCGTTTATGGCGTAGTCGTAGCGGTAGTCCAGCTCGTAGGGGGCGTCGGTAACCCAGCTCTCGGCTACCAGTGGCTGCTCCAGATCGACCGCCCCGGCGGAGAACCGCACGAAGCGGGCATCTTTGCCGGGGAACCGCACCCGCAGGGTGTACATCCGGTCCACCCGGTTCACAACCGTCTGCACCGTGACGGTACCGTTGGTGAACTGGGGAACCTCGGCGGCGTTGCGCTCGGCATTGGCCCGCTCCGAGGTAGCCACCACGTAGGTCTGGTCGGTGCTCACCATTGGCCGGTCGAGAAAGGGTGCATCCTCGTCGTCAAAGACCAGTTCGGTGTCCAGATACCCGTCATGCAGAGAAAAATGCAGGCTGCTGTGGTCGTGGTTCCAGTTGATGCGCCCGTTCAGGGTAAAGCCCCGCAGGGCGGCGGGGTCCCCGGCCTGGTCCTCGAGCGTTACGTCGATGGCGCGCCAGCCCAGATGCAGCCAGGCGGTGCCCAGTAGCAACACTGCCAGCGCCAGTACGGCCAGAGGGGCAAGGCCCCGGCGGAATCGGTTGGTTTTGGGCATACAGACCCCTCCTTTCAGGCCGGTTCGGCGCGGCGGATGGCACGCAGCGCCCACCAGATGCTGAACACGGTCAGCGCCGCCAGTACCACCGCTGCCAGCAGCGTATTGTGTACCAGCGCGTCATAGGCGCCGAAGAGGACAAAATCCAGCTCCCACTGGAAGAGCAGCAGGCAGCAGACGCCGCACACCGCCCCGATGACCACCGCCGCACCCCGGCGCCAGCCCCGGTGCAGCCGCACACAGGTCAGCAGCAGGGCCGAAGCCAGCAGCGTCACCACCAGCAGCGCAAACTGAGCCGGGCGGCGGGGCAGCAGCCAGTACATCGAATCACTGAGCAGGACCTGCTCATACAGATTCTGGGCAGGCATGGCGGTGCCCAGTTTTTCCATGGCCCGGGCGGAGTCCATGGCCTGCACCGGGAAGAAATACACCATGTACAGTACCAGCTGCAGGGCTGCCACACCCAGCTGCAGCACGGCGGCGGTCAGTACCTGGGCCGCCAGCCGGGCGGCCGGGGGCATGGGCAGCGTCAGCCAGGTATAGCTGCATCTGGCCCGCTTCCGGTCATTGACAGCCGGACCGGCCAGCAGCCCCGCCAGCAGAAATAACAGCAAAAACACCTGGAACTGGAACCCTTCCTCATAGCAGGCAGCCAGCCCCATGCCCAGCATCGCGCTGCGGGAAGCCTGCCACAGCAGCACGGCCAGCTGTTCCAGGGCAAAGGCCCCGCACAGGATCGCGTAGGAACGGCGGGCCAGCCGCCAGTTCCACCCGGCCAGGGAAAAAATCTGTTTCATACCATACGCTCCTTTTTCCGTTCTCTTTTTGTGTATTATTGGACTAATACACCTGCGGTATAAAAAATTACTCGTCGCCCCACAGTTCACTGACCAGGGCAATCACTTTTTTGTAGCTGAGCCGGTTCTGTTTGGCTTCCTCCACAAACCGCTCCACCAGCCCACGGGTCAGTTCTTCATCAATGGCTTCCCGCAGCTGGGGGGTCAGCCGTACCACGCTGCCGTTGTTGCCGTCGGTGTAGATGTAGCCTTCCTCGGTCATCAGGCGGTAGGCTTTCTGGGCGGTGTTGGGGTTGATGCCGGTCTGGGCCGCCAGTTCCCGGCGGCTGGGCATGGGGTCGCCGTCCTGTACCGTGCCCAGCAGGATCTGCCGTTTCAGGTGCTCGGCGATCTGCTGGTAGACCGGCGCCCGGTCATGGAACTGCAGCCCGCTGAAACTTACCATGGTATCCCCTGCCTTTCCTGGGTTTTGAGTGTATTATACCCATAGTACACGCCGCTGTCAAGTAGCGGTTTCCACAAAAAGTACACAGGATTTTCAGCTTCTTTTCAGGTTTGGGGGGTACAATGGCAGGAAGATGGAACTTTTTCCTGGAGGTGTACCATGCGGGTACTGATCGTGGAAGACGAAACATTGCTGGCCCAATCCCTCCAGACCCTTTTGCAGCGCAAGGGGTTCGAGGTGGAGGTTGCCTATGACGGCAACACCGGGGCCGATTATGCCGACACCGGCATTTATGACCTGTTGATTCTGGATGTGATGATGCCGGGGCTGAACGGCTATGAACTGGCGCGCCATGTGCGGGAACGGCACAGCGCCGTGCCCATCCTGATGCTTACGGCCAAATCCGACCTGCCCGACCGCATTGAGGGGCTGAACGCCGGGGCGGATTATTACCTGACCAAGCCCTTTGATATTGTGGAACTGCTGGCCTGCATCCGGGCGCTGCTGCGCCGCCAGGGCGGGCAGGTGGACCAGTTGCGGTTCGGGGATGTTTCGCTGGACCTGGCCGGGGGCAAGCTGTGCTGCGGCGAAAAAAGCGTCCGCCTTTCGGCCAAGGAATTTGACGTGATGCGGCTGCTGATGCAGTCGGGCGGCAGCAACATCCCCAAAGAGGTCATTCTGACCCATGTGTGGGGGTTTGAATCCAACGCGGTGGAAAACAACGTGGAAGTTTATGTGGGCTTTCTGCGCAAAAAGCTCAAAAGCCTGGGGTCCCGCGTGTCCATTGCGGCGGTGCGGCGGATGGGCTATCACCTGGAGGAGGCCGCCTCATGATCCGCTGTCTGCGCATCAAATTTGTCTGCATTACCATGAGCATCGTCACGGTGATCCTGGCAGGGGTGATGGTGGCGGTGCTGGGGCTGACCCGGGCCAGCCTGGAACGGGAAAGCCTGGAAACCATGTACCGCATTGCCCGGGACCCGGTGCCCCTGCAGGCCCCCGACGAGGAAGTGAACGGTATGCGGCTGCCCTATTTTGTGCTGGAAGTGAAGGACGACGGCACCGTGCAAAGCGTGGGCGGCGGCTACTATGACCTTTCCGATACCGACTTCCTGCAGCAGGCCGCCGACGAAGCCCGCCGGAGCGAGGAAGCCAGCGGCGTATTGCCGGACTACAACCTGCAGTATCTGCGGGTGTCCATGCCCCAGCGGCAGTACATCGTCTTTGCGGACCTTTCCAACGAGGTGCGCACCCTCAACGGGCTGATGCGCAGCTGCCTGATCATCTGCGGAGCGGCATTTGTTGTGTTTTTCTTCCTCAGCACGCTGCTGGCCCGGTGGGCGGTGCGCCCGGTGGAAAAAGCCTGGGTGCAGCAAAAACAGTTTGTGGCCGATGCCAGCCATGAACTGAAAACCCCGCTGACCGTTATCCTCACCGACGCGGAACTGCTCTGCACCCCGGAGGGCACCGCCACCGAAAAAGCCCAGATCTCCCAGAACATGCTCACGGTGGCCCAGCAGATGCGCACCCTGGTGGAACAGCTGCTGGAACTGGCCCGGGTGGACCAGGGGCTGCCCCATACCGCCCATCAGCGCACCGACTGGAGCGCCGCCGTCACCGATGCACTGCTGCCCTTTGAACCCCTCTATTATGAAAAGGGCCTGGGGCTGGATACCAACATTGAACCGGGGATTACCGTGCGGGGCGATGCCGCCCAGCTGGGGCGGCTCACCGGCATCCTGCTGGACAACGCCCAGAAATACTCCACCCCCGGCGGCACGGTGCATCTGGCCCTGTGCCGCAGCAGCCAGCGCCGGGCGGTGCTGGCGGTGACCAACTGTGGCGACCCCCTTACGCCGGAGGACCTGCACAATATCTTCAAGCGGTTTTACCGGGCGGACCCTGCCCACCGGCGGGACGGCAGCAGCGGGCTGGGGCTGGCCATTGCCAAGGGCATTGCCGAACAGCACGGCGGGCGCATCTGGGCCACCAGCGAAAACGGCATCAACACCTTCTATGTCAGCCTGAAAACCTTGTAAAAATGGCGGCGCCCGGCGGGCACCGCCATACTTTTGCGGAATTTTCACAAATGCCCAAAGATTTTTCAGCTTCGTTTCAGCTTGGGGTGGTAGAGTGTTCACCATGAAACAGGGAGGTATCTGCAATGATTACGGTTGAACACCTGACCAAGCGATATGGCAGCGTCACCGCGGTGGATGATATTTCGTTCACCATCGAGGACGGCCATATCTACGGCTTCCTCGGGCCCAACGGCGCGGGCAAGTCCACCACCATGAACATCATGACCGGGTGCCTTGCCGCCACCAGCGGCGAGGTCAAGATCGACGGGTTTGATATTTTCGAGCAGGCACGCCAGGCCAAACAGTGCATCGGCTACCTGCCGGAGATCCCGCCCCTCTACACCGACGAAACCCCGGAAGAATACCTGCGCTTTGTGGCCGAAGCCAAGGGCATTGCCAAACGGGACATCCCGGCCGAGATCACCCGCGTTATGCGGGAAACACGGCTGACCGAAATGGGCGGCCGGCTGATCCGCAATCTGTCCAAAGGTTACCGCCAGCGTGTGGGCATTGCCCAGGCGCTGTTGGGCAACCCCCGGTATATCATCCTGGACGAACCCACCGTGGGTCTGGACCCGCTGCAGATCATCGAGATCCGCGACCTGATCCGGGAACTGGGCGAAAAGCACACGGTCATCCTCAGTTCCCACATCCTCAGCGAGGTGCAGGCCATCTGCGAGAGCGTGCTGATCATTGCCCATGGCAAGCTGGTGGCCTTTGATACGCCCCAGAACCTGGAAATGATGCTGGCGGCCAACAACCGCCTGACCATTGTGGCCGAGACCGACGAACCCGGGCTGCGGGCCATTCTGGGCCGCCAGAAGGCAGTGAGCGACTACACCATCGAAACCGACGATCTGCCGCCGGTGGCAGCCCCCGCCGAAAAACCGGCCCCGCAGGCAGAACCCGCCGCTCCGGCCGAAACGGACGCGGAACCCGCCGCGGAGGAGGAACAGACCCTGGCCGCGGCCCCGGTGGAGCTGACCGAAGCGGTGCTGCCCACCGACCCGGCTACGGCGCCCAAGGTCTGCAAGGCCACCCTGACGCTGGCCGGTGACCCGGCCGAAGACTGCCGCACGCTCTTCTTTGCCTTTGCCCGGGCAGGCTGCGCCCTGCTGCAGATGACGCCGGTGCGGGCGGATCTGGAGAATATCTTTATTGAACTGACCGAGGACGAACCGTCCGGAAAGGAGGAGCCGACCCATGAAAGCCGTATTTAAACACGAGATCGGCCTGTATTATCACGGGCTGCTCGCCTACGTGTTCGGGGCGTTCCTTTTGGAATTTATCGGCATCGGCGCCATGATGTACAACATCAACCGCGCCGTTGCCAACTTTGAGTATGCCCTGGGCACCTTCTCCATCGGGTTCATCGCCCTGGTTCCCATCCTGACCATGCGCGTCATGGCCGAGGAGAAAAAACAAAAGACCGACCAGCTTCTTTCGCTGCTGCCCATCACCGGGGTGGACATCGTGCTGGGCAAATACTTTGCCATGGCGGTGGTCTTTGTGGCGCCCATGATCGTGGCCTGCGTTTACCCCTTCATCTTCTCGCTGTACGGCGATGTATACCTGCCCACCTCCTATGGCGCGCTGTTCGCCTTTGTCTGCCTGGGCCTGGCGCTCATCGCCATCGGCATGTTCATCTCCTCGCTGACCGAGTCCCAGGGCATGGCGGCGGGCATCTGCGTGGTAGCCATGCTGTTCTGCTACTACAGCGCATCCCTGGCGGATTACATCGCCTCCACCGCCTTCAACTTGGCGGCGCTGCTGGTGCTCTCCGCTTTGCTGGCCCTGCTGGTGCGGCGGCTTACCCGCTCCGATGCGGCCGGGCTGATCATTCTGATCCTCTGTGTGGCGGCGGTGGCCATTACCTGGTTCGTCAGCCCCACCTCGCTGGAAACCCTGCTGCCGGACCTGATGAACAAACTCTCGCTGTTCGAACGGTTCTACACCTTTGTAAACGGTGTGTTTGATGTCACCGCCATCATCTACTATATCAGCGTGGCAGTGTTCTTTCTGTTCCTCTGCGTGCAATCCTGGGAGAAAAAGAGGTATAACGGATGAAAAACAGCTTGAAAAACAAATGGCAGGGTGCCCTGGCCCGCAACCGGCAGGCGCTGAGCACCCGCACCGCCAAAGTGGGCGGTTACAGCTTTGTGCTCAGCCTTGTGGTGCTGGCAATTCTCATCGCGGTCAACGTGCTGGCTTCCAAGCTGCCCAGCAGCTGGACCCAGTTTGATATTTCCGCCGCGCAGCTTTACTCGCTGACTTCCGACACCAAGGTGGTGGTCACCAACCTGGAACAGGATGTGACCATCTACTGGATCTGCCAGGCAGGTCAGGAAGATACCGTCATCGACAAACTGCTGGACCGGTATGAGGACCTGTCCGACCATATTACGGTGGTCAAAAAGGACCCTGATATCTACCCCACCTTTGCCCAGCAGTATACCGAGGAAACGGTGACCAACAACTCGCTGGTGGTGGAATCCGGCGATAAGAGCCGCTATATCAGCTACGAGAACATCTATGAAGTGGATACCGCCAGCTACTACACCACCGGTTCGGTATCCCAGTCCTTTGACGGCGAAGGTCAGATCACCTCGGCCATCGACTATGTGGTCAGCACCGACCTGCCCCAGGTCTACCTGCTCAGCGGCCACGGCGAGGCGGAGCTGTCCCAGACCTTTACCGACGAACTGGAACGCAGCAACTACGAAACGGTGGCCGATTTCACGCTGCTCAATGTGGACGCCATGCCCGAAGAATGCGACGTGCTGCTGATCAACGCCCCCACCAGCGATATTTCCGATGAGGAACTGACCATGCTGCGCAGCTACGTGTCCGGCGGCGGCAAACTGGTGGTGCTCTCCGGCCCGCAGGAAAGTGCCGACCTGCCCAACCTGCAGGCCCTGCTGAACGACTACGGCGTGACCGTGACCGACGGCGTGGTGGTGGACAACAACCGTGATTACTACGCCTTTACCGCCCCCTACGTGCTGATGCCCGAGATCCAGTCCTCCGAGATCACCGACCCGCTGGTGGAAGGGGATTACCATGTGATCGTGCCCATTGCCCAGGGCCTGACCGTGGGCGAAAACGATGGTCCCGCCACGGTGACCTCGCTGCTGCAGACTTCTGACGACTCCTTCTCCAAGGCGGCAGGCTATGCCATGACCACCTACGATAAGGAGGAAGACGGCGACACCGACGGCCCCTTCAGCCTGGCAGTCTCGGTGGAAGACACCGCTTCCGGCGGACGGATGCTCTGGGTGGCCAGTGACTATCTGCTGGATGACCTGTACAATTCCTACTCTTCCGGCGCCAACCTGGACTTCGTCATGAACGGCCTGTCCTGGATGATCGGCGATACCGACGCCGTTTCCATCCGCAGCAAGTCGCTGAACTACAACTGTCTGACCATCAGTTCTTCCTCGGCAGCCTGGCTCAAGGTCTGCATGATCGGCATCATCCCGGTGGGCTTCCTGCTGCTGGGCGTGGATGAAGTATTGCGCAGGAGGAAAAAGGTATGAATCGACAGAAAAAACTGGCCGTCCTGATCGGGGTGCTGGTGGCGCTGTGCGCCATCATCGCCATCGTGTCCGGCGTGCAGAAGCATATCGACACCATCTCCACCGTGGATAAGGAGATCATTGCCACCAGCGAAAGTGCCCTGACCGCTGTTTCCTGGACCAAGGAGGGCACCACCCTCAGCTTTACCAAGACCGACGACACCTGGTCCGATGCTTCGGACGCAGACTTCCCCGTGGATCAGGAAAAGATGTCGGATTTCCTGGAGCATTTCGAGAGCGTCCATGCCAGCTTCATCATCGAGAACGTGGAGGACTTCGGCCAGTACGGTCTGGATGCCCCCTCCTGCACCATCACGCTGACCAGCGATGAGGGGGACACGGTGATCCAGCTGGGCGACTACTCCACCATGGACGAAAAACGGTATCTTACCCTGGGGGACGGCACCGTCTACCTTATCGACGATGATCTGGCAGAATACGCCGTCACCGACCGGGATGAGCTGATGCGCCAGGATACCATCCCCGAGTACGATACCCTGGACACCATCGTGGCCACCGGCGAAACCGCCTTTACGGTGGAACATCACCCCGATGAAGGGCTGAGCTATTCCGACAGTTACGAGTATTACCTCAACGACAACGGCAGCTACAAGGCGCTTTCCACCACCAAGGTGGAGGGGCTGCTCACCACCCTGGGCGACCTGGACCGCACCGACTACGCCACCTACACCGCCGATGATTCGGTGCTGGCCAACTACGGTCTGGATGCCCCCACGGTGACCTTTACCGTCACCTACACCGCCGAGGACGAGCAGAATACCTTTGCCCTGGCCTTCGGCAAGAAGGGCGACAACTGCTATATGCGGATGGATGATTCGCCCATCATCTACAATGTGGACGCCGACACCTACGACGAAAGCATCATCACAACCGGTTATGACAGCCTGCGCCCCGACGAGATCCTGGCACTGAACTGGGATGATGTGCAGAGCATCGACTTTACCATCGACGATACCACCTACACGGTGGAGAAGAAGGGCGACACCTACAAGATCGGTGACGATGTGGTGGAATTTGACGACGTATCCGCGGCCATCGACGCGCTGGAAGTCAACGAATTCAACACCGAAACACCGGCCAAGAAGCAGGAAATCACCTTCACCGTCCACCTGGACAACGATACCTTCCCGACCCTGACCGTCAACCTCTATCAGTATGACGGCGACAACTGCCTGGCACAGCTGGACGGCACCACGCTGGGGCTGATCTCCCGCTCGCTGGTGGTCGACCTGACCGAGGCGGTGAACGCCATCACCCTGGGGCTGGCGTAATCGGCCGCTCAATTCCCCAAACAGATCACCCCCGTACCGCCTGCCGGTACGGGGGTGATTGCTTGTTTACAAGAAGGGCAAAATGTCATGACGGCGCGGCCAAGCTGTAAAGACACCGCGGCGGGATTATCAGTGGGAGGCCAACGGGCGCTGTGGTACACTATTCCTATTACGCAGGGGGGCATAAAAAGGCCCCCTGACCGCGTAAAAAAGGACTAGCAATGTATGGAGGTGCACTTACTATGGCACAAAATGCATCCCTGAAAGATGCCGCAATCTCTGCCGGCCTCGAACAGGTTCTGCACTATCTGGAAAAGGACCCGGAAACCAACATTCCCAAGATCATGAAACTGATCGATACCGTTACCCCCAAGGACTGGTACGCCAAGCAGCGCGCTGCCTTCCGCAACGCCATCGACGAAAAGAACAACTGGTACCAGCTGATCATGAAGGTCTATGAGCTGGACCCCGGTGTGCGGGAGGCCTTCTTCCGCAACTTTATCATCAATGCCAGCCTGCAGGGCAGTGCCCGCCAGGACGAGGTTTCCCGCAAGGAAAACTGCAACGTGCCCTGGGCCATCCTGCTGGACCCCACCTCGGCCTGCAATATGCACTGCACCGGCTGCTGGGCGGCGGAGTACGGCAACCGCCTGAACCTGACCCTGGAAGAACTGGATTCCATCGTCACCCAGGGCAAGGAACTGGGCACCTATATGTACATTTTTACCGGCGGCGAACCGCTGGTGCGCAAACAGGATGTCATTGCTTTGTGTGAAAAGCACAGTGACTGCGAGTTCCTCTGCTTTACCAACGGCACCCTCATTGATGAGGCGTTCTGCCAGGATATGCTGCGGGTGAAAAACTTTGTGCCGGCTTTCAGCCTGGAAGGCTTTGAGGATGCCAACGACAGCCGCCGCGGCCAGGGCGCCTACGCCAACGTGCGCCGCGCCATGCAGCTGCTCAAGGACCATAAGCTGCCCTTCGGCATCTCGGCCTGCTATACCAGCCGCAACTATGCCGACATCAGCAGCGAGAAATTCTTTGATGAGATCATTGATGCGGGCGCTTTGTTCGTCTGGTTCTTCCACTATATGCCGGTGGGCAGCGGCGCGGCACCGGAACTGCTGCCCACGCCGGAACAGCGCACCGAACTGTACAACCGCATCCGCGCCTTCCGCAAGACCAAGCCCATCTTCTCCATGGACTTCCAGAACGATGCCGAGTACGTGGGCGGCTGCATTGCCGGCGGCCGCCGGTACCTGCACATCAATGCCCGGGGCGATGTGGAACCCTGCGTGTTCATCCACTATTCCAATGTGAATATCCGCAGCTGCACCCTGCTGGAGGCCCTCAAGAGCCCCATCTTTATGGCCTACCACGACGGGCAGCCCTTCAACGATAATATGCTGCGGCCCTGCCCCATGCTGGAAAACCCCGAAAAACTGCGCAAGATGGTACACGATACCGGTGCAGCTTCCACCGACTACGAATCCCCGGAAACGGTAGATACTTTGTGCGACCGCACCACGCCCTATGCCGAGGCATGGAAACCCCAGGCGGAAGCGCTGTGGAATGCAGCCCATCCCCACAAAGGGGAGTGATTCAGGAGTGGAGGATGTGCCCCCAGGGGTTCTGGAACAGCAGCCAGTACAGCTGGTTGACCAGGGTTTCTTTTTCGGCGTTGGTGCGCAGGGGCTGCTGGATCAATAACCCCGAAATCCCGCAGGTGTAAAACTGCAAAAAAGCTTCCTCGTCGGCGGGGGACATGGCCAGGTTGGGGTGCATCCGGTGCAGCATATCCTGCAGGTAGGTGGTGAACACCTGCACGAACCGCCGTTCCAGCTGTTCCCGCCAGCGGCTGGCCAGTAAATGCTGCAAAGTCTGGCGGTGGTCGTTGGTGTAATTCACGAACAACCGCAAGGCTTCGTGGGGGTCCTCGGTGCGCATGCTCTGTTCCATCAGCTGTTGGGCACCCTGCCGGGTCCACCAGTCCACCACATCCAGTACGTCCTCAAAATGGTAGTAGAAGGTCTGGCGGCTGATGCCGCACAGCGTCACCAGCTCTTTCACGGTGATTTTTTCCAGACTTTTCTTTTCCAGCAACTCCAACAGTTTGTCGGCGATCTGCCGTTTTACATCGGCCTGCATCCTGCGTTTCCCTCCGTTTCTATGCGGATATTGTAACACAACAACCCGGTTGCGTCCAGCACTCCCATGGGCGCAGCAATCCAAAAAACCACCTTGCTGCGGCAAACAGCAGGGTGGTTTTTCTTTGGGGGCGCCCGGCGGGCCGGCGCGGCTCTCTGACCGTTACAATGAAACATTTTTTCTTAAACACTGGACATATTGTATAAAAATAGGCGCCGATATGTGGATAAATCCAACAATTGTCAAAGGGAAGGGGGTGCTTTACACTTATAGTAGGAAAATAATTTCATTTTGGGATGTATGAATCGCTACAAAAGGGAGGAGGCGCAGCATCGGAATGAATCCACGCAATTTCTGGGAGCTGCTGCGTGAAAAGTACAGCGAGCTTACCCGTTCAGGGCGGCTGGTGGCGGACTATCTGACCCAGCATGCGGAGCAGGCCCAGTATCTGTCCATTTCGGCGTTGGGGGCGGCCTGCGGTGTGGCCGAAGCCACCATTTTCCGCTTTTGCCGTTCCCTGGGGTTTGACGGCTACAACGAAATGAAGATCGCTCTGGCCCAGGCCAACGCGATGCCCAATGCAGAGGATGCCTACTGCATCCTGCCCGATACCGACACCGCTACCCTCTGCAAACAGGCGGGGGCTGTCTCGGTGGATGCCATCAACGGTACGTTGGGGGTGCTGGACCCGGCGGCGGTGGATGAGGCTGCCGCCCTGCTGGAACAGGCCCGGCAGGTGTACTGTTTCGGGCAGGGGGCAGTCAGATCCTGGCCAACGATATCTGGGCGCGGTTTGCCGTGATGTCCAACAAGTTCCGTACAGCGGGCGACAGCCACATGCAGACGCGGGCCGCCAGCCTGATGGGAACAGAGGATGTGGTCCTGTTTGTGTCCTACTCCGGGGCGACCCGGGACATGATGGAGACCCTGCGCCTGGCCAAGGAAAACGGCGCCAGGGTGATTTTGCTGACCCATTATGCCGACGCACCGGGCAATGCGCTGGCCGATGTAGTGCTGCTGTGCGGCGCCAAGGACAGCCCGCTGGACAGCAGCAGTATCGCGGCCAAAATCGCCGTGCTGTTTGCGGCGGAAGTGCTGGTGCTGCGCTACAGCCTGAACAACCAGGAAACCGCCCAGGAAGCCCACGAGCGCACCAGCCGGGCGTTGGAAAGCAAACGGCTGTAAGGTTTTGGATACAACAAAAGTCCCCGGCACAACACGTTCGCGTTGTGCCGGGGACCATTGTTTTGTGGAAAATCAGGCCTGGTGGCGGGCCAGCAGCGCAGCGCCGATCACACCGGCACGGTAGCCCAGCTGGCAGGTGGTAATGCGGGTGTGTTTTTCAGCATAGGCATCCCCAAAGACCATGGGGGCCACGGCTTCCCGCAGGGGAACCAGCAGGTTTTCGCCCTGGTTGGCAACGCCGCCCGAAAGACCGACCACTTCCGGGAAGAAGATGTTGATCAGGTTGGCAATGCCCACTGCCAGCGCGTGGGTGTACTGTTCCACCACCGCTTTGGCGGTTTCGTCCCCCAGTGCGGCGGCGTCAAACACGGTGCGGCCGTTCACCCCGTCCCGGGCGGCCACTTCGTGCAGGCGGCTCTCGGGGTGGGCTTCCATGGCTTCCCGGGTCATCCGGATCAAAGCCGTGGCACTGGCCAGGGTTTCCAGGCAGCCCCGGCGTCCGCAGGTGCACAGGGGCGCGTTGGGGTCATCGGTAATGACCATGTGGCCGGGCTCTGCCGCCGCACCGGTGTAGCCGGTCAGCAGCTTGCCGCTCAGCACCACACCGCCGCCTACGCCGGTGCCCAGCGTCAGGATCACGGCGCTGTCGGCACCCTTGGCACAGCCTGCCAGCGCTTCGCCCAGGGCGGCGGCGTTGGCGTCGTTGGCCAGGTAAACGGGCAGATGGGTACGGGCTTCCAGGTAGGGGCCCATGGCAAAGTCGTGCCAGTCCAGATTGTTGGAAAAGCGCACAATGCCCCCGTCAATGGTGCCGGGGCAGCCTACGCCGATGCCGGCAACCTCCTGCCCGGCGGCCAGTTCGGCGCACATTTCGGCAATGTCATCGCACACCGCTTCCGCAGGGCGGGGCAGACGGGTGGGACGGCTGGCTTCCTGCAGGATCACACCCTCCTCGTTCACCAGGGCGGCCTTGATGTTGGTACCGCCGAGATCGACTCCCAGATAATACATACAGCAATCATCCTTTCGCGGAAAGATCGGCCCGTCCGTCGGGGCCGCTGAAACTACCCACATGATACCACAAACCCACCGGTTTGTCAGCCGTTACAGGGCCGGAAAAAGCAATTGCCGGGGATAAAATTTCCCGGGGTCAGGCCGGCTGCGGGTCCTTTGCGGCAGACAAACGGCGCAGTTCGGCGCGCATGGTCAGGGCCGAGGTGACAAAGGCGATAAAATCGGCCACCGGGGCGGCAAACAGCAGGCCGTCCAGCCCCCAGATGCGGGGCAGGATCAGCAGCAGCGGCACCAGGAAAAACACCTGGCGGGTCAGGGCCAGCAGCAGGCCGCGGATGGGTTTGCCGATGGCGGCAAAGAAGTTGGAGGAAAGCAGCTGCACACAGTTGACCACCACCATGAACAGGTAGGTGCGCATGAACTTGACGGCAAATTCAAAATAGAGGTGGTCGCCGGTGCCGAACAGCGAAACGATCTGTTTGGGGAACAGCTGGAACGCCACAAAACCCACGGCCGAGATGATCAGGCTGAGCCGGACGGCCAGCCGGTAGATGCCGCAGACGCGGTCATACTTGCCGGCGCCGTAGTTGAAGCTGATGATGGGCTGGGTGCCCTGGGAGATGCCCACGATGATGCCCAGCAGAATGGCGTTGATCTTGATGACGATGCCGCTGGTGGCCAGAGGAATCTCGCTGCCGTAGATGGACTGGGCGCCGTAGTAGGTCAGGGAGTTGTTCAGGATGATCTGCACAAAGGTGATGGCGATCTGGTTCATGCTGTTGCTCAACCCCAGCGAGGCGATGCGCCACCACAGGGCGGGGCGGGGGCGGAAATCCTCCCGCTGAAGATGGATATTGCGGAACCGGGGCAGATAGGCAACGGCCATAGCGCAGGAGGCAGCCTGCCCGATGACAGTGGCCCAGGCGGCGCCGGCCACGCCCCAGTGGCATACAAAGATGAATACCGGGTCCAGAATGGTGTTGATGATGGCGCCCAGCAGCATGCAGGTCATGGAATAGCGGGGACTGCCGTCGGCACGCACCAGGTTGCTGATGGCGTTGGTCAGGATCAGCAGCGGCATGCCCAGCGCGGTGATGCGGGTGTACTGAATGGCATAGGGCATTACGCTGTCGGTGCCGCCGAACAGCCGCAGCAGCTGGGGCAGGAACAGTTCCACCAGCACCATATACAAAAGGCCCAGGGTCACCATCATGGTCACGGCGGCGGCCACCACCCGGCGGGCAGCTTCCGGCCGGCCGGCACCCAGATTCAGGTTGAAGTTGGCGGCGCCGCCAATGCCGATAAGCAGCGCAATGGCCAGGCAGATGGTGGTAAGGGGGTACGCCACGTTGGTGGCCGCATTGCCCAGATACCCCACACCCTGGCCGATGAAGATCTGGTCCACAATGTTGTACAGGGAACTGACCAGCATGGCCAGAATGCTGGGAACGGCAAAAGAGCGCAGCAGTTTGGGCAGCGGTTGACTGCCCAGCGGGTTTTCATTGGTCATGTTGGGGTTCCTCCTCCTCATTTTTGGCTACGGCGCGCAGTGCAGCGTCCCGCAAAGCGTCCTGCAATTGGGCACGGGTGTCGGGCGTCAGCCCTGCCAGCATGGTGTCCTGCCATTCCCGGCGCAGCCGGGTAATGGCGGGGTAAACGTCCAGCGCCTTCTGGGTGGGGTACACACAGAAGGTGCGGCGGTCTTTGGGATTGCACCGTCGCTCCAGAAACCCCTGCTTTTCCAGCGCCAATATGGCGCGGGTCACGTTGCTGGGGTGAATGTAGAACATCTGCAAAAAGCGGTCCTGGGTCAGGCCCGGCTGCTCGCATACCCGGACGATATACATGTACTGGCTGGCGTTCAGCCCGTAAGGCGCCAACACACGGTCCATGTGCATGGCTGTGTGGCGCGACGTAATGGATACCCATTTGATAAAGTCATCCATGGCAAACCTCTCCTTTCCATACAGCAGTATACACCCAAATCATTGCGCACGCAAGCATTAATTTGCGCACGCAATGATTTTGCGCGCAAAACGGTGGCATCAGCCGCCGCCGCGTGGTATAATGGAAACCGGCAGTCCGGTGGACTGTACATTGTTGTAAGGGAAGCGTTTTTCCCATGTGGTTTGTTTTTGCGGTGGGGTCGTCGGTGTTTGCGGCCCTTACTTCCATCCTGGCCAAAATGGGCATAGAGGGCGTCAATTCCAACCTGGCCACGGCGGTGCGCACCACGGTGGTGCTGGCCATGGCCTGGGGCATGGTGTTCCTCACGGGGACCCAGGGCGGCATAGGGCAGATCAGCCGCCGCAGCTGGCTGTTCCTGATCCTGTCGGGGCTGGCCACTGGCGCCTCCTGGCTGTGCTATTACAAGGCGCTGCAGCTGGGGCCCGCCAGCAAGGTGGTGCCCATCGACAAACTCAGCGTGGTCATCAGCTTGGTTCTGGCTGCGCTGCTCCTGCATGAGCAGGTCACCCCCCGCTCCGCTTTGGGCTGCGGGCTCATCGCGGCCGGTACGCTGTTGATGGTAATGTGAATAGGTGAACAAGGGAACAGGCCCGCGCGGCAATTGCCGTGCGGGCCTGTTTCTTTCTTTGTTTTTTCGCGGTTCAGCAGCGGATGGCCACCTTGATCACACCGTCCCGGCGGTGTTCAAACGCTGTTGTGGTCGATGCAGCTTTTCACCCGGTCGAGGTGGCGGAAAAGTCCCCATAAAGTGTTGCGTGGTATAAAAAAATGTGATAGTATATTAAAATATAGGCATATGAAGAAGGAAGAGGACGAGGGATACCGATGAACCAATCTAAACGTAAGATATTTATCCTGCTCTTTTTTGCGATTTTATGCTATCCGCTTTACGGGTGGGGGATAAGCAAAAATATACAATTGAGTGGGGTGGTCGTGGAAACAGAGAAGCCGCAGTTGAGTTTTTTGGATATCTGGAATGGCACGTACCAGACGCAGGAAAACACCTACTACGAGCAAAACTTTCCCGGAAGAAATTTCCTGATTAAATTACGCAGTCAGCTAATGTATTCTCTGTGTAAAGAGTCTCCAAACCAGAATGTGGTAATCGGCAAGGAAAATCAATTGTATGAACCTGGTTACATTATGTGGGAAGAGGCTGCAGAAGGCTATGTGATGACGGATGCAGAGCAAGCCGAACTGAAAGCGAAACTTTTAGCTGTACGGGATTTGCTGGCTCAGCATGGCAAAGAGTTCTACATTTTTGTGACACCCAGCAAAGCCTATTACGAAAAGGATAATATACCTTTTCGGTACAAACTGTTGAATACGGGGCTAGACAATAATCTGGATCATTTCAAAGAACTGCTGGAATCGACAGACCTTTCGTATTTTATTAGCCGGGATTATATTGATGCACAGCTCCAATCTTCGGATTGCCCGGAGGATTTGCGGGAAGTTCCGGTGTATTATCCCACGGGTATCCATTGGGCGCGCCCTTGGGGAAATTATTGCACAGCGGCTTTTTATAGTATGATGCAGGAACAGAGTCGTTTTGATTTGGGGGATATTGCGGTAGATGTTTACCCCTATGATTCAGCTGAGGTAGAGTGGCCCGATGCGGATTTGTACCAGAGCTTAAATCTGTTCACGCCTCCTGACGGACCATATTACAGCGCGAGAATCCGTGTTACCCGGGAAGGGGAAAAACCCAACGTTTTCTGCCGTGGGTGCAGTTTTCTGGGGCAGAGCTGGTACGATTTGGAGCGGGCAGGGTGCTTTGGGTATAGCCTGCACTATGAGAATAATTCGTATAAGGTGTTCGAAGGGCAAAACGTTGTATCCGATACCACGGTTTCTTCGGTACAGAGTTACGATGAATCTACGGATTGGATTCCCTATTTGCAGCAGGCGGATATCTTTGTCCTGGAGGTCAATGAAGGGGGAATTAACAACGTAGGCATGGGAATTCTTGATTATATACTGGAACATCCGAGCGTTTTGGGGTGAGTGGGGAAAAAAGTATGGTCTTTTCTTCGGTCTTTTTTGTTTTTTGTTTTTTGCCGGTTACATTGCTTTTTTACTTTTTGGCAGAAAAAATCGGTAATATTCGGATTAAAAATGCAGTTGTACTGATTGCCTCGCTATTCTTTTATGCTTGGGGCGGCGTAGGACACCTGTTGTTGTTACTGGCGCTACTGGTCGTTAACTACCTGGCAGGTCTTGGTATTGGAAAATTCGGCGGCAAGGTATTTCTCATACTGGGAATTGTTGTGGATGTGGGCAGCCTTGTTTTTTTCAAATATCTGAATTTTCTGATTGATAATCTGGAAACACTGCTCAGTGCGGTTTCGGGTAGGCAGATTCTTTTGTATGACAGCCATATTGCGCTGCCAATCGGCATATCCTTTTTTATTTTTCAGATTATGTCCTATCTGATTGATGTTTACCGTAAGCAGGTGCCCGTCCAGAAAAATATTTTCCGTCTGGCTTTGTACATCATGATGTTCCCGCAGTTGATTGCAGGCCCGATTGTCCGTTACATCGAGATCAATAAGGAAATTGAGCAGCGCATTACTACGCCAGAAATGGCAGAACACGGCATTCGGCGCTTTGTGATCGGGTTTGCCAAAAAAGTGTTCGTTGCCAATGTGATGGGGAGTATGGCGGATGCGGTTTTTGCTATCACAGGGCCGGTTAATTTCCTCTATGCTTGGTTGGGTGCAATTTGCTACGCATTGCAAATATACTACGATTTTTCGGCATATTCGGATATGGCCATCGGCCTTGGGGAAATTTTCGGTTTCCATTTTAATGAGAATTTCCGCTACCCGTACATTTCTGCCAGCATTCAGGAATTCTGGCGCCGCTGGCATATATCTTTGTCCACATGGTTCCGTGACTATGTTTACATTCCCTTGGGAGGCAACCGTAAAGGTAAAATGCGGATGTATCTCAACTCGCTCATTGTTTTTGCATTGACTGGTATCTGGCACGGCGCGGAGTGGCAATTTTTAGTCTGGGGTATGTATCACGGGCTTTTTCTCACAATTGAAAAGATGGGATTTAAAAATGTTTTGAAAAAAATTCCGCCTGTCTTACGTCATTTATACACGCTGCTCGTGGTTTGTGTGGGCTGGGTGTTCTTCCGGGCAACGACTTTGACGGCAGCGACAGAGTATCTACAGAATATGTTTACATTCTCTTTCGACGGATTGCGGTCAGATGTGGTTACGCGATTTACAGGATTTTTCTGGTTTATGTTTGTGTTGGCTATTATTTTCAGTGTGCCTGCAAAAGATTGGATCATCGGAAAAGTGGCTGTTCTGAAGAATGAAACCGTAGTTTATGCGGGATGCCTTTTACTGTTTATTGTATCGGTCGTATACCTATCAGGATTGTCCTACAATCCCTTCATTTATTTCAAATTCTAACGAAAATTCCCCGGCGCAGAAGCGTCGGGGAATTTTTAGTTTTGAAAGGCGGTAAAATATTGCAGTCTGTTCAGCAGCGGATGGCTACCTTGATCACGCCGTCCCGGCGGTGTTCAAACAGGTCGTAGGCCGCTTCAATGTCCTTCAGGTCGTAGGTGTGGGTGATCAGCGGGGTGGTATCCAGCTTGCCCGCGGCGATCAGGTCCAGCGTTTCCTTGCAGTGGCAGCCGTCCACGCCGCCCGTCTTGAAAATCAGGTTCTTGCCGTACATATCCGGCAGGGGCAGGGTCTGGGGGCCGTCGTACAGCGCCACCACCGTTACAATGGCATTGGGGCGGGCACACTGCCACGCCAGCCGGAAGGTGTCATCACTGCCCGCTACCTCCAGCACGGTGTCGGCGCCGCCGTGGTCGCTGTGGGCGGCCACAAAGTCCGGCAGGTTATCCGGCGGGGCGGTCAGCACCGTGGGGTAATGGGCCTGCACAAAAGCCAGCCGGGCGGGGTCCTTGTCACAGACGATGACCCGCTTGGGGGTGTACAGCTGCACGCACTGCAGGGTGCACAGTCCCGTAGGCCCCGCACCCAGAATCAGCACGGTGTCTTCCGGGGTAATCTCGCTGATCTGGGCCGCCCAGTAACCGGTGGCCAGCACGTCGCCCACAAACAGGGCCTGTTCGTCGGTCACGGCGTCCGGGATGGGGGTCAGCCCCTGGTCCGCGTAGGGCACCCGCACGTATTCCGCCTGCCCGCCGTCGATCCGGCAGCCCAGCGCCCAGCCGCCGTTGGGGTCGGTGCAGTTGTTCACCCAGCCGTGGCGGCAGAAAAAGCATTCCCCGCAGAACGTCTCCACGTTCACGGCAACACGGTCCCCGGGGCGCACGGTGGTCACGGCGGAACCAACCTGTTCCACAATGCCCACCATCTCGTGCCCTACGGTGATGCCCGGCACCGCCCGGGGCACCGACCCGTGCTTGATATGCAGGTCACTGGTGCAGATGCTGCCCAGGGTCACCTTCACAATGGCATCCCGGTCGTTCTGCAGGGTGGGTTTGGGTTTTTCTTGCAGGGCGAACACGCCCTCTTTCACATAGGTATACGCCAGCATAGGCAAGGCCTCCTTTTGCCTTTATGGTAGCACAGGGCGCCGCAAAATGCCAGCGCCTGCAAAAAAATCCCGCCTGCGGTGTGCGCCGCAGGCGGGTGGGTATAGGCCGGGGTGGGGAAGGGCCGACCCCGGAGGAGGAAACCATTTATCCGTTCAGGCGGCCGTACAGTTCCATCTGACGGCGTACCTTGGCGGCCAGCGCCTCGTCAAAGACGCCGGGCAGCGCCCGCCAGCACCAGTTGCCGCCCAGGGTGGACGGGGTGTTCATACGGGCTTCGTGCCCCAGGCCCAGCAGGTCCTGTGCCTGTACAACGGCCAGGTCTGCCACGCTGGCCCAGGCGGCACGCATCATGCCCCAGTGGTAGCCTTCCTCTTTGGTCAGAGGCAGGTATTCCAGGGCGTGGGCAATGTCCGGGGCGGGGGCGGTCTGGAACCAGCCGTTGATGGGTTCGTTGTCGTGGGTGCCGGTGTAGACCACGCAGTGCCGGGGATAGGTGTGGGGCAGGTAGTCCCCGCCGTCCCGGCTGTCAAAGGCAAATTCCAACACCTTCATGCCGGGGTAACCGCTCTGATGCAGCAGTTCCCGCACATCGTCGGTCAGGAAGCCCAGGTCCTCGGCAATGATGGGCTGTTTGCCCAGAGCCTGTTCCACGGCACGGAACAGAGCAATGCCCGGCCCCTGACGCCACCGTCCGCCGCAGGCGTCGGTCTGGCCGTAGGGAATGGCGTAGTACCCCGCAAAACCGCGGAAATGGTCAATGCGCAGCACATCGTAGGTGCGGCACAGCACCCGGAAACGCTGCACCCACCAGGCATAACCGTCCCGGGCCATGGCGTCCCAGTTGTACAGCGGGTTGCCCCACAGCTGCCCGGTGGCGGAAAAACCGTCCGGAGGGCAGCCCGCTACCTCGGTGGGCAGCAGGTTTTCGTCCAGCTGGAAGGCTTCCGGTGTGCTCCAGACGTCCACACTGTCGGCAGCCACATAGATGGGCAGATCCCCGATGATGCGGATGCCCCGCCCGTTGGCGTAATCTTTCAGGGCCCGCCACTGGGCAAAGAAGAGATACTGCACCCCCTGCCAGAAGGCGATGGCCCCGGCACAGCGGGCGCGGGCGGCACCCAGGGCGGCAGGGTCACGACGGCGCAGGGCCGGTTCCCATTCGGTCCAGGCACGGCCACCGTGCTCGTCTTTCAGGGCCATGAACAGGGCGTAGTCCGGCAGCCAGAAGGCGTTGTCTGCACAGAAATCGGCGTAAGCCGGGGGCGGGTTCTGCAAAAGCCGGTCGCAGGCTTTGCGCAGCACCGCCCAGCGTTTGCGGTACAGTGCCCCGTAGTTTACCCGGTCGGGGGTGCTCTCCCAGTCGATGGTCTGGTATTCTTCGGGCGTCAGCAGGCCATCCTCGGCCAGGGCGTCCAGGTCAATGAGATAGGGGTTGCCCGCGTAGGTCGAAAACGACTGGTAGGGGCTGTCCCCGTAGCTGGTGGGGCAGATGGGCAGCAGCTGCCAGTAGCGCTGCCCCGCTGCTGCCAGAAAATCCACAAAAGCCCTTGCCGCCGCGCCCATTGTGCCGACGCCGTAAGGCGAAGGCAGACTGGACAGGTGCATCAGCACACCGCTTGCGCGCATGGGCAATTCCTCCTTTCGGTCAATGGGTCTCGTCTGCAAGGGGCAGGCGCAGGACACTTTCGCCCTCCAAAAGCTCGTAGGGCACCAGTTCGTGTACCGCGTCGCTCTGTTCCTCAATGCAGCGGATCAGAATAGCCACGCCCCGCCCGGCCATCCGTTCGGCGGGCTGGCGTATGGTGGTCAGCCGGGGGGAAAGATACCCCGCCAGCTCAATGCCGTCAAAGCCGCATACCGACACATCCTCCGGCACCCGCAGACCGTGGTCCTGCAGTGCCCGCATGGCGCCGATGGCCATAATGTCACTGAAGGCGAACACGGCGGTCAGGTCAGGCAGGGTGTTGAGCAGATGCTCCATGGCCTGGTAGCCGCCGGCCAGAGTGTAGCGGGCGACGGTGTACTGCCGGGTGGGCTCAAAGGCCAGCCCCCGGCGGGAAAACTCGCTCAGGCAGCCGCTCAGACGGGCGGAACTGGGCTGGGAGGAGGTCAGGTCGCCGCCGATGAAACCGATGCGGCGGTGGCCGTTGTCCAGCAGATGCCCCACCATCCGGGCCGCGGCGGCCACGTCGTCCACGCTGACGCTGGACAGGTTGGCAATGGCCGCGGTGGCGGCGGTGTTGGTCATCAGCAGGCAGGGCACGCCCAGCTCCTCCAGGTCGGGGCCGAAATGGTTGCGGTCGGAACCCAGAAAGATCACCCCGTGGGGTTTGTGTTCCCGGCAGATCTGGCGGGCGCGGTCCACCTCGTTGTCGTTTTCATCGATGTAGTAGACCATGCCGTTGTACCCGGCGGCCGTACATTCGGTCTGCATTTTTTCCAGCACTGAGGCAAACAGCATGTTGTGGGTGCCTTTTACGATCATGGCAATGCCCTGGCTGGCCTGTTGTTTCAGGTGTTTGGCGTTGGAATTGGGCTGGAAGTTGTATTTGTGGATCACTTCCAAAATGCGTGCCCGGGCAGCGGCGCTGACGTTGGGGTTGTTGTTGATCACGCGGGAGACGGTTCCCACCGCGTACCCGGCCTCCCGGGCAATATCCTTGATCGTCATGCCTTACCCCTTCTTTTCTTAGGATGGCGTCCCCCGGCGGGGACGTATGCAGGCTGGAATCAGCCCTTGACGGCGCCGGCCACGACGCCCTCGATGATGTACTTCTGGCACACCAGATAGAGAATGACCACCGGCAGCACGGTGAGCATGATGCAGGCCATCATGGGGCCCATCTCCACCTTGCCGTAGCTGCCGCGGAAATACTGGATCGCCATGGGAATGGTGCGGTATTTTTTGATATCCAGTACCAGGGTGGGCAGCAGATAGTCGTTCCATACCCACATGGTTTCCAGAATGGCGGTGGAGATCATGGTGGGCTTCAGGATGGGGCAAACCACCCGGAAGAAGATCTGCAGCGGGTTGCAGCCGTCGATCATGGCCGCTTCCTCAATTTCCACGGGCATGGATTTCATAAAGCCGGTGAACATAAACACCGCCAGCCCGGCGCCGAAGCCCAGGTAGATGATGCAGATGTTGTAGGGCGTGTTCAGTTTCAGGGTGTCGGCGGTTTTGGCCAGGGTGAACATGACCATCTGGAAGGGCACCACCATGCTGAACACGCACAGATAGTACATGCCGGTGGACAGTTTGCCGTGTACCCGGGTGATGTACCATGCGCACATGGAGCAGCACAGCAAAATCAGCAATACCGACGAAACCGAGATGAATAAACTATACCAGAAGGAGGACAAAAAGTCCATGGAGGTGATGCCGTAGATATAGTTCTGCAGGTCCACAAAGGTTTCGGAGGAAGGCAGCTCGAAGATACGGGTGGTGGAGATGGCCCGCTCCTGCTTGAGGGAGTTGAGCAGAATCAGCACGATGGGGTAGACGTAGGCAACGCACAGCAGCCCCAGCACCACCGAGATCACAGCGTTGACGCGCTTGGTGTTTTTGGAATTCTGCATTACTGCTGCACCTCCTTGGAACGGGTCAGCCGAAGCTGGATCAGGGCGATGACGACCACCGCCAGGAAGAACACCACGGCCTTGGCCTGGCCGATGCCCTTCCACTGGGCACCGCTGCGGGCATAGAAGGTATCGTAGATGTTCAGGGCCAGCATCTGGCTGGCTTTGGCGGGTTCGCCGCCGGTCAGGGACAGGTTCTGGTCAAAGAGCTTGAAGGAGTTGGTCAGGGTCAGGAAGGTGCAGATGGTAATGCTGGGCATGACCATGGGGATCTTGACCCGGGTAAGCACCTGGCGGCTGGTGGCGCCGTCGATGCGGGCGGCTTCGATCAAGTCGGTGGGGACGTTCTGCAATCCGGCGATGTAAATGATCATCATGTAGCCGATCTGCTGCCAGCACATCAGGATCACGATGCCCCAGAAACCGTAGGTGGCGTTCAGGGTGATCAGGGGCTTTTCCAGCACGGTCAGCAGGCCGTTGAGCAGTGTCTGCCAGATATAGCCCAGCACCACGCCGCCGATCAGGTTGGGCATGAAGTAGACGGTACGGAAGATGTTGGTGCCTCGCACATGCCGGGTGAGCAGCAGCGCCAGGGTAAAGCCCAGCACGTTGATGAGCACGGTGGACACAATGGTAAACGCCGTGGTAAAGACGAACGCATGGACAAAGGTGTTGTCCTGCCAGATTTTGAAGTAGTTGTCCAGGCCCACGAACTGCACGTTTTTCACCGTGGTGAACTTGCAGAACGACAGCCCGATACCCCAGATAAAGGGCCAGATAAAGCCGATGATAAAGGCCGCCAGCGTGGGCAGTATGAACACCGGCCAGAATTTTTTAATCGCTTTTTCCATATTGATTTCCCCACAAGAAAAGCGGGAGGGGCGGGCGTTTGGTTCGCCCGCCCTTCCCGCATGGTATCATTGGTCGGTCTGCCGGACCCGGAAGGCGTTTTTTACGCGGTAGCGTTCAGCGCAGCCTCGGTAGCCCAGCCGTCCACGAAGGCGGTCACGACGCCGTCCCAGTCACCGGTGCCGGCGGCATAGGCGGTCAGGGCAGAGCCCACGCCGTTCTTCCAGTTTTCGGAAGGCATGGTGGTGAAGTTCCAGGACACGGGGGTCTTGCCCGCGGCGGTCATTTCCTGGTCCTGCTTTACAAAGACGTTGCTGGATTCCTGGGCGCCCTTGAAGGGGATAACAAAGCCCATGTCATTGGCCATGGCCTTGGTGCCTTCCTCAGAGGTGACACACCAGTTGATGAAGTCCAGAGTGGCCTGGATGTCTTCTTCGGGGGCTTCGCTGTTGACGCACCAGTAGTTCTCGGTGCCGGTGCACAGGCCCTGGTTGGCTTCATCGCCCACGCCGAAGTAGATGGGGATCATGGCCAGGTCGTCATCGGTGAAGGTGCCGTCCTGGGTCAGGTTGACGTATTCCCAGGAACCGTTCTGGTAGAACACGGCTTCACCGGCAAGGAACTCGTTGCGGCTGTCATCGGCGGTCTTGCCGGCCAGCTCGGTGGGAGCGCAGGTGGAGTTGTTGATGTACAGGTCAAAGATGTTCTTGTAGTTGTCCAGGTAGGTGCCCTTGATGGCATCGGTGGAGGTGATGCCTTCGTCCTGGTACTCAAAGTAGATGGGCAGGTTGGCCAGGTGGGTCTTGTAGCGCCAGTCGGAGGAAGAATCCATGCCGGCGGAGGTGAAAGCTGCGAAGCCCAGCTCGTCCTGGCGGGCGGTGATGTCCTCGGCGACTTTCTTCAGGTCCTCAAAGCTCTTGATATCGTCGATGGTGTAACCGGCTTTTTCCAACAGGGTCTTGTTGGTGATCAGGCCGTAGGACTCGATAACGTAACCGATGCCCAGGGTGGCGTCGCCGTCCTTCAGGGCGTAGGTGTCGCTGGTCAGCTGGCCCAGAATGTCGCTGCCGGTCAGGTCATAGCAGTAATCCTTCCAGTTGGCCAGGCCGATGGGGCCGTTGACCTGGAACAGGGTGGGGGCGTCGCTCTTGGCCATCTCGCTCATCAGGGTGGTTTCGTACTCGCCGGAAGCGGCGGTCACCACGGTGACGGGAACACCGGTCTGTTCGGTGTAAACCTTGGCCAGCGCCTGCCACTGTTCATCCTGCTCGGGTTTGAAGTTCAGGTAGTAGACCTTGCCGGCAGCGGTGGTGCTGGCGGCGGAGGCTTCGCTGGTGGCGGTGTCGCCGGAAGAAGCAGCGGAAGAGCTGCTGCCGGACGAGGAACAGCCGGCCAGCAGTGCTACGGCCATGGTACCGGCGATGCCCAGAGAAAGAAGTTTCTTGGCTTTCATGTTGTTCTCCTCCTTGAAAAAGGTGTTGTTGCCCGGGAGCCGGGCGAGTGTGCTTCTGCGTGTCGGTTGGTAACGTTTCCAACCTTTCGATGCCACTATAGTACATCGTTTTCCACAAAAAAGCAATAACTTTTTCCACTTTTTAATCAAGTTTGTTTAAAACTACAAGAGGGAAGCCGGCTCTTTGTGCATTTCGCACGGGAAAAGTTACAAATTGATTGAAACCGTTTCCATTTTGTCATTTTTTACGATGCTGCAACCAACCGGTACAAAAAAGCAGCCGGTTCCCGTTCCGGGACCGGCCGTTTTCAGCGAAAGAAAAACAAACAACGGTTACGCCGCAGGTTCGGCAGGAGATGTTTCCTTCTGCGGGGCGCGGGTCAGCAAAAGCCCTGCCACCACAGCGGTAAAGGGCGCCACCGTTACCAGACCAAAGCTGCCCACCAACGTCTGCAAAATCTCGCTGGCTACATATTTGTAGTTCAGAATATTCAGGATGGGGGTGCCCTGGGCCATAAAGACCATCAGCTGGGCCATGCATCCGCCGGAGTAAGCCAGCAACAGGGTGGTGGTCATGGTGCCCATGGCCGCCTGCCCGATGCGCATGCCGCTGCCCACCGCCTCCCAGGCGCCGATGCCCGGCTTTTTGCGGATAACTTCGCTCACGCCGCTGGTAATGTCCACAGCCAGGTCCATCATGGCGCCCGCCGCCCCGATGAAAATACTGGCCATGAAAATATTGGTCAGGTCCAGGTTCTGGTACCCGGCGTACAGCAGCGTTTCGCTGTCGCTCATCACGGCGCCGTGGATCTTCAGCAGGTGGGTGAACAACATGCCCAGTCCGCAGGCGGTCACGGTGCCCAGCATGCTGCCCAGCACCGCCACCAGACTGCGGCGGTCATAGCCGTACACGAACACAATAATGACCACCGTCAGCAGCGCCACCAGCAAAAGGCCCATCAACAGCGGGTTGCCGCCCTTCAGGCAGGTGGGGATCATCACCTTCCAGATGGCCAGCACCGTGATCACGAAGGAGAGCAGTGCCCGCACGCCGCCGGGGCCTGCAAACAGAATGAGCAGCAGCGCAAAGAAGAGGGCCAGCACCCATTCCCAGGTGATACGGTAATGGTCGATCATCGTCACCGAGGTGACGGTGTCCCCCTGGTAGCTGACCACCACAAAGGCGATGTCCCCCGGGGCAAAGATCTTGTCCTGGGAAAGACTGCCCGAGAGCAGGTTGGCGCCCTGGACTTCCCGGCCTTTGAACAGCCCTTCCTCAATGCGCAGGGTGCAGACCTGCTCGCCGGTCTGGATCAGCCCGGTGGAGATGACGGTATCCTCGTTGGTAGCCAGCACGGTGGCCCGGACTTTTTCGGTGCCCTGGTAGATGACGGCGCCTTCGTAGCCGGTGGGCAGCGCCAGCAGCACGGCGGTCAGCAGCAGCCCCGGCAGCAGGGTGGCCCAGCCTACCGGCTGGTCGCCCCATACCCGGCGCAGAAAGGTGAGGATCGAACGGAAAATACGTTGCAGCATGGTTACATTCTCCTAAACCAAAAGGATGGCCCCTTACGCAGCGCGGCCCCGCGGCGCAGAGCGCTGCGGGGTCACGCTGAGTCAACAAGAAGGGGAATACAGAAGCCGGGGACGGGCGGGCATCAGGCCACGCCGGTCAGCTCGGCCAGGTTGAAGTAAACCTGGGTGTTGTCGTAGTAGCCCTGGAACAGGTCCTGACCGGCGCCCATGGCGAAGACGGCTACCGGCAGGCCGGTGTGGCTGTAGCTGGTAAAGCTGATGCCGGACTTGTTGTTCAGAATGTGGGTGATGGTAACGCTCAGCGGTTCATAGGAGCCGTAGAGGACGTACTCTTCCTGGGTCAGTTCGGTGTCCTCGGTTTTGGTCATGGTCAGGTCGTAGGCGTCGCGCAGTTTCTGCAGTTCGTAGTCGGTCATGACCAAAGAACCGCTGGTCACGCCGGTGGGGTGGCTGCTGGCGTTGTCGGTGGTCACACCGGTTTCGCCCTGCTGGCCGGAGGCTTCCTCGGTGGTCAGGCCGAAGAGGTTCTGCACATCCACCAGAACGTCCTCAAAGGAGGTGCCGTTCTCTTTGTAGGCGGCGACATAGTCGCTGTCAAACTTGGCGTAGCTGATCTTCTGGTTGGCCAGGTTCTGCAGGAAGGTGTCGTAGTTGGTGCCCGCGTAGCCGATGGTCAGACCACCGGTCTCGTGGTCGCCGGTCACCAGGATCAGCGTTTCGTCGGGGTGTTCGTTGTAGAATTCCACCGCTTCGTCTACTGCGTCGGACAAAGCCTGGGTGTCATGCATGGTGGAACCGGCGTCGTTGGCGTGGCAGGCCCAGTCGATCTTGCCGCCTTCCACCATCATGAAGAAGCCGGTGTCGTTGTCCAGCACTTCGATGCCTTTGTCCACATAATCGGCCAGACTCCACATGTCGTCGGTGCGGTCCAGCTCGTAGGCCATGGCGTCGCCGTCGGCCAGGTGCTCATCAATCAGGATGGCCTTGCCGGTGTCGGCGGTGATGGCTTCGGCTTCCGCCTGGGTCTTGGCCACGGTGTAGCCTGCCTCGGCGGCCAGGGTGTACAGGTCAGGCTGGTCCTCGTCGGCGCCGGTGGGCTCCAGCAGGGCGCCGCCTGCAAAGTAGTCAAAGTTGCTGTCGATCATCTCCAGGCCGATGTCGTAGTAGTTGGAGCGGCTGGCCTGGTGGCAGTAGAAGGCGGCGGGGGTGGCGTGGTTGATGTTGACGCTGGATACCACGCCGATCTTGTAGCCCTTCTGGTCCTTCAGCTTTTCGCTGATGGTCTCATAGGCCACAGTGCCGGTCTCGTCCATGTTGATGGTGCCGGAGTAGGTCTTGTGGCCGGTGGACAGCGAGGTGGCCGTGGAAGCGGAGTCCGGGCAGAAAGAGGTGCTGTCGTAGGTCTGGGCGCTGCCCACTACCGGGAAATCCAGGAAGGTGAGGGAATCCTCGTGCTGGAGGATGGCACCGTCACCGCCCATGCTGGTACCATTCTGCAGGGCGCTCAGGTAGTAGTTGGTGCTCTGGATCTGGGGGTAGCTCATGCCGTCGCCGATGAAGAGGAAGATGTACTTGGGGGTCTTGGCGGAAGTTTCGGCGGTGGCGGGGGCAGCGGTCTCGGCAGCCGGGGTGGCAGCCGCAGACTCGCTGGCGGAGGTGGTGGAGGCGGTGCTGCCGCAGGCAGCCAGGCTGGCGGACATGGCCGCGGCGCCCAGCAGCGCCAGGGCACGTTTGCTCAGGTTCTGCATGACGATTTGACTCTCCTTACTTTCTTTTCTCCATGACTGGCCGGGACCACCCGGCAGCACAGCGGCCCCTGGCCGCTTGCCGAAATCATTATACCCGGGTGTGTCCGGCGGCCGAAACCATACTGCGGTTAAATCCCCGTAAAAAAACAGGCAGTGCCGCAGCGGTTTTGTAAAAAGCGGGAAAGGCCCCCAAAGGCCGGGCGGCAGGGCGAAAAAACAAAAAGTGAGATAAAAAAATCCCCCGGACAGAAAAAATCTGTCCGGGGGATTGGATTTTGTGCAGGAACCCTTTGTAAAAAAGCGGTCAAATTCCGGTGCGTGGGCAGCGAAACCGCCGGTTACGCCTTGGGCGCAGCGGCAAGTCCCTGTTTGCGGTGCACGTCGGCGCGCAGCAGGCGGTAGATGGTGGCGGTAACGGGCACAGCCAGCAGCATACCGGCAATGCCGCCGATGCCGCCGCCCAGGGTCACGGCGGTCAGTACCCAGATGCCCGGCAGCCCGATGGAGGTACCCACCACACGGGGGTAGATCAGGTTGCCTTCCAGCTGCTGCAGAATGGCAATGAAGATCAGGAATCCCAGGGCCTGCAGCGGGTTGACCGTCAGGATCATGAAGGCGCCCACCGCGGCGCCCAGGTAAGCGCCCACCACCGGCAGCAGGGCGGTGGCACCCACCAGAGTGCCGATCATGGTGGCGTAGGGCAGACGGCAGATCCACATACCGATGGTACACAGCACACCGATGACGATGGCCTCGGTAAACTGGCCTACAAAGAATTTGGTAAAGGTATCGTGGGCGGTGCTCAGCACATACCACAGGCGGCGACAGACCCCCTGGGGCAGATAGGTCTCAGCCAGCAGATGGAACTGCCGGGCCAGCTTTTCCTTGCCGGCCAGCAGGTACAGGGCAAAGATGACGCTGATGATCAGCTGCATCACCCCGCCGCCCAGACTGCTGAGCAGCCCTACGGCGGAGTTGAAAACATTGCCCATGCCGGAAGTCAGATGGGTGGTGGCTTTTTGCAGCAGGTCCGGCCAGTTCACGTTGAGGGAGCGCAGCCAGGATTCCAGCTGGGGCACGGTGACGTCCAGGGAATCCAGCCAGGCCAGAAAACGGTTGACGGCCGGGGGGACGCCCACCAGCATGACGCGGAAGGCGTCCACCAGCTGGGGAATGATGATCAGCACCAACAAGACCAGTACCAGAATGATGATGACCAGCGACCCGATGATGCTCAGCGCCCGCCGCACGGGGTAGAGCCGGGAATCCGGGTTGCGCAGCGGGGGCAGGGCTTCCAGGCGGGTGATGGGGATGTTGAGCACATAGGCGATGCCGCAGCCCACCACCAGCGGGGTAAGCAGGGAGGCAAACAACCGGATGCCCCCCAGCAGGTCGTCGCTGTATTTGAGCAGCAGCAGAATCACCGCGGCGGCAGCCAGATACAGCCAGGGCTTTTTATTGAGCATGGAAAAGTTCCTTTCTGTAATGGAAGTATAAATCTACTATACCGTAACGCCCGGCGCTGCGCAAGGGACAATCCCAAAGATTTGTATGGCTGCCGCAGGAAAAAACGGCCCTGCCGGAAAGCAGAGCCGTTTTTCCTGAAAAAGAAGAAAGCTGCACAAAGCAGGGGGATGTCAGTCTACCAGACCGGTCTCGCGGAAATCCCGCCAGACGTTTTCAAAGAAATCGTCATCTTCGGGGATGGGGCGGGGGCTGCGCCAGCCCAGGTGGCAGGCGCCGTCCGCGTACCACAGTTCCTGGATGCGGTTTTCGCCGTCCTGTTCCAGGGTGTAGGTAAAGGTATCGGGCAAAACGGGGTAAGGCTTGGTGCCGTTGGGGTCGGTATACAGGGCGCTGCCCCGGCTTTTGCCGCCACGGGCCGTATAGTCCAGCATGGCGGTCAGGTAGGCGGCCTGGCTCATCAGCATATCCCGCAGCCGGAACACCATACCCAGCTCCGCCGGATTGGACGCGGTGACCCGCTGGGCAAAATGGTTGAGCAGGTCTTCCACTTGGCCACAGTAGGTGCTGATCTGGCGGATGTTGCGGATGGCGGCGCCGCAGCGGCTCATGGCCTGACCGGCCTCCCGCCAAAGGGTGCGCACGTTGCCGGTGGGGGCACTGCACTGGCGGGCCAGCGTATCCATTTCCACCAGGGCCCGGCGGGCCTCCCGGGTGAAATGGGCAGGGGCTTCGCCCCGGCGGCGTGCGGCAATGTGCTGGGCTGCGCGGGTGCTGCCCACCTGGCCGGCGTTCAGCGCCGTGCCCCCCGGGCGATAGACACCGTGGCTGGCGGCTGCTTCGCCTACGGCAAACAACCCCTCTATATTGGTCTGCCACCAGCAATCGATGCCCAGGCCGCCGTTGTTGTGCTGGGCGCACAGGGCAATCTCCAGCGGTTCGGTGGCCAGGTCCACGCCTTTGTCGCGGTAAAAATCAATGGCGGGCTGGTTCATGTGTGCCAGCCGCTGAATGGGGGTGCCGAAACAGGCCCCCGCCCGCTGCAGATAGTCCCGGGCTTCGTCGGGCAGGTCCTCATACCGGAACTGCCCGTTCACGGGATTGGTGCGGTAATCCAGGTAGACCCGGCGGCCCTTGCAGCTTTCCAGATATACCAGAATGTCGATGATGGAACTGCCGTCGGCCACTTTGCGCACATCAAAGGGCCACTGGTAGCCTTTCAGGAACAGCTTGCCCAGCATCTCGGCCGGGGTGCGGAAAAAGTTCATCAGGAATTCCCGCTCGTCGCTGCCGTCCGCCGCGGTGGAAAACACCCGGGGCAAAACCTGCATGTAGGTGCCCGAAACGTTCCAGCGCGGCTTGACCGATGCCAGCCCGTACTGCCACTCGGTCAGGTTTTTGCCCCGGGCACCCGCTTCCAGCGCCAGACCGGTGGCGCCGTACTGGCTGAAGGGGTAGACGCTGTCCGCATACATGCCGGCAGGGCCGCCGGTGGCATAGATGATGTTCTTGCAGCGGATCAGCACAAAGCGGTCGCTGTCCGCCGCGGCGGTCACGTCATAGCACAGCAGGCCGCTGATGCTTTGGCCGTCGCTCAGGATCTTGATGACCTGCAGTTTGTCCAGCAGCGGGATCTGCTTGTCCAGTACGGCCCGCTCCAGACATTCGGTCATGGCCTTGCTGGTGTAGGGGCCTACGCTGGTGGCCCGGCGGCGGGGGTCATGGTCGGTTTTGTAGCCGATGTACTCCCCGTAGCGGTTGCGGGGGAACGGTACGCCCAGTTCCACCAGTTTCATAAAACATTGGGTGGAGAGCGCTGCCTCGCACAAGGCAATGTCCCCGTCCACGCAGCGGCCCTCGTACAGGGTCTGGGCCATTTCGCGCACGCTGTCGGGGTCGCCGCCGGCCAGTGTCAGCTTGTAATAGGTCTGTTTGTCGCTGCCGGTGTTGCGGCTGGTGCCGCCCACCCGGTTTTCGGTCACCAGCAGAATGTCATGCTGGCCCAGGGCCCACAGCCGGTCGGCGGCGTTGTAGCCGGCGGCGCCGGTGCCCACAATGGCGGTGTTGCAGCTGTATACCCGGGCGCTGCGGCCGTCGGCTTCAAAGCGTTGGGGTTGTGGCACGGTCACAGTCCCTCCTTTACAGGCGCTGGATGTGGAAGCCGCCGTCCACGTCGATGTAGTTGCCGGTGGTGTAGGTGAATTTGTTGCTGCACAGGGCGCTTACCACCCCGGCTACGTCCTCGGGGGTGCCCCACCGGGCAATGGGGAAGGCCCCCTGCTCGATCAGGCTGTCATATTTGCCCTGTACGGTGCTGGTCATGTCGGTGGCAATGACGCCGGGGCGTACCTCGTTCACCAGAATGCCCTCCCGGGCCAGGCGGTCGGCGTACAGGGTGGTCAGCATGGACACGCCGGCTTTGGATACACAGTATTCCCCCCGGTTGGTGGAGGAAACGGCAGCGCTGCAGCTGGATACGTTGACGATCACGCCTTTGCGGCCGTCCAACGGTTCCTGGCAGATCATCTGGTTGGCCACCAGCTGGGTCAGGAACATATTGCCTTTGGTGTTCACGCCCACCACGTAGTCAAAGCTCTCCTCGCTCATTTCCAGCAAGTCGGCGCGCACTTTGGGGGCAACGCCCGCGTTGTTGATCAGGGCGTCCACACGGCCGAAGGCGGCCAGGGCACCGTCCAGAATCTTGCGGCGGTCCTCACTGCAGCCGATATTGGCCTGCACGTAGGCGCAGTCGATGCCCAGTTCCCGCAGGGTGTCCAGGGCGGCCTGGTTTTTCTCCTGCGGGCCGGTGGCCACCATGACAATGTTGTAGCCGTCAAGTCCCAGCTGACGGGCGATGGCAAAACCGATGCCCCGGCTGGAGCCGGTTACAATGGCAGTTTTTTTCATACAAGACACTCCTCATCAGCCGCGGAAGTTGGCGGGCTGGTTCTTTTTGTTTTCCAGAAATTCTTTGTAGAAGGGCAGGAAGGTTTTGCTGTCCCGGATCACACAGCCGGTGGGCTTGTGGGCGCGGATCAGGTCGCCGCACTTGCCGCAGGCAAGGCAGACGCGGGCAGGGTCCAGGCGTCCGTTGTGCAGGATCTGGTTGGCAAAATCCGGCTGGGCAAACGCCATGCGGCCGAACAGCATGCCGTCGCACAGGCCCTGCTCCACCGCCCCGGCGGTGAACAGATCGGCGTACTGGCGCAGATAACTGGGAGCGGAGGCCCACACCGTCATCTCCGGCACGGCTTTTTTGACCGCACCGATGCCGTGGATCATCCGGTCCAGGCCCACAAAGGGGTGTTCGTCCGGTTCATATTTGCCAAAGTCGAAGGGCCGGGTGATGTGGGTGGTGGCATAGGGGTTGCCCATGGTCAGGTCCACCATGGCCAGGCCATATTCGTCGTGCAGTTCCCGCACCAGCTGGATGGGTTCCCGCAAATCGGGGGTCAGGCCGCTCTCGGGGCTGACGCCGAACCCGTAGGGATAGGCGTACCCGTCATAGATGCCGAGGCGCGCCGTGACCATGAAGTGGTCGTCCTCCCATACTTTGGCGGCGGCAATGCCGTTTTTCAGCAGGCGGGTGCGGTTTTCGTAGCTGCCGCCGTAGGGGCCCGGCCGGGTATAGGCCGAGGAAAGTTCCGCCAGCAGATACCCGTGGCAGGACTTGATGTCCACGGCGTCAAAGCCGGCTTCCTTGGCCAGGCGGGCGGCTTCGCCGAACTTTTCTTCCAGGGCGCGCAGATAATCGTCGCTCACAATGCAGGAATCATCGGCGGCGCGGTACTGTTCCAGTTCGGGGTGCCGGTAGGCGATCATGGGGGCGGGTTTGTTGTCCGGGTTGGAATACCGGCCGCTGTGGTTGGCCTGCAGGATCAGGTACGGTTCGTAGCCGTTGACCTTCCGGCCGGCTTCCTTGACGGCGGCGGTCAGCCGTTTGTAGCTGTCCAGGTTGTCCCGGGTCAGCAGCAGCTGGGTGCGGGAAGAGCGCCCTTCCTCCACAATGGAGATGGCCTCAAACCAGAGCACGGAACTGCCGCCCTCGGCTTCCCGCACATAGCGGCGGGTGGTGTATTCCGAAGGGGAGCCGTCCGGCAGGGAGTCGGCCCCCTCCATGGGGGCGACGCCCAGACGGTTGGGGAAGGTGACGCTGCCCACGGTCAGGGGCTGCGCCAGCACTCTGGTATCGTTTGCAAACGGAAGCGAAAGGCCCAGTTCGGCCGCCTTCTGCTGCACCTCGGCCAGAGATTTATAATGAAATTTCTCGTGTGGCATGGTAGTTCTCCTTGTCGGGGACGGGGGCATCACGGTTTCAGAATGACCTTGATGCTGCCGCTGTTGCGGTCCAGTGCGGTATCCAGCGCCTGCTGCAGCTGGTCCAGCGGGAAGGTATGGGTGATGAATTTTTCCAGCGGGATGTCGCGGGCGGCGGCAATGGCAATGGGGAAGTCCCAGCAGTAGCCCTGGGCGCCCTGAATGTGGATCTCGTGGGTCACAAGGCGGCTGGCGGGGAATTGCACCTGGGGTTTTTCGTAGATGCCCACAATGGTGGCGGTGCCGTTGCGCTTCAGCGTCATGATGGCCTGCAGAAAGCAGCTTTCCCGGCCCACGCACTCAAAGCTCTTGTCCACGCCTTTGCCGTGGGTGATGCGGGCTACCGCTTCTTCCAGGTCCTCGCGGCCGCTGTTGACGGCCACCGTAGCGCCCACCTGCAGCGCCATTTCCAGGCGCTGGTCGGAAAAATCGGCAATGATGATCTCGGCGGCACCGCTGCGGCGGCACATGGAGGCGACCATCATACCGATGGCCCCCGCACCGATGATCAGGACCGTCTCGCCCAGGCGGATGTCGGCCCGGCGCACCGCGTGGGTGGCCACCGACAAAGGTTCAATGAGGGCGCCGGTCTCGTAGGTCAGGTAATCGGGCAGTTCGTAGACGTAGGGTTCCTTGACCACCACATAATCAGCCATGGCGCCGTCGCCGTTGCGGTAGGTAAAGCTGATCTGTTCGCAGTAGCCGTACTGGCCGTGGCGGCAGGCGTCGCACTTGCCGCAGACGATGCAGGGCTCAACCGTGACCCGGGCGCCCACCTTGACTTTGCGCACGTCGCTGCCCACGGCGGCAATATCGCCGGAAAATTCGTGGCCGATGGTCACCGGCAGCGGGGCGGAAGGATGCAGGCCGCGGGCAATGTGCAGGTCGCTGCCGCAGATGGCGCTGGCCTTTACCCGCACCAGCACCTCATCCGGGGCCAGCGGAGGAATAGGCCGTTCCAGAAAACGGACTTTAAAGGGTTCATATACTTCACCAATGCGATTGATGCTTGGTTGCATGGGGCAACGCTCCTTCCTTTAGGCAACGGGTGGATGTTGTTCAAAAAAGCTGCGCAGAAAGGCAAGGCCGCTGCGGGCCACTTCGTCCGGTTCGGGGTGTACATGGACCCAGCTGGCGTCCAACCCACCGGGTGCAAACGTTTCCATCGTGATGTGGCCGCGGTAGTGTTCCTCCTGCAGCAGGCGCAGTACGTCGTTCCAGGGAACAAGGCCCTGCCCCGGCGCGCCGCGGTTGTTGGCGCAGGCGTGAAAGTGCAGTACTTTGCCGGCCTGCAGTGCTCTGCTCAGGGAAGAAAGCAGGTCGGCTTCCTCCAGGCAGGCGTGAAATGTGTCGTAATGCAGCCCTACGTTGGGGCTGCCGATGTCGTCGATCATCCGCAGGGCCTGGTCTACCGTATTCACCACGCTGGTGCGGTAGCGGCACAGCGGTTCCAGGGCCAGCGTCATGCCGCACTCCCGGGCACGGCGGGCCAGCTCCTGCAGGCCAGTCACGGCCAGTTCCCATTCCCGGCTGCGTTCGTCGGGGGGCAGCGCATGGCGCTTGCCGCCGCCCGCGTACAGCGGGCCGGCCAGCACCGTGGCACCCAGCCGCTCGCCGGTCTGCAGGCATTGGGTCAGGTATTGCAGGGTGCTGCGGCGTACCTCGGCGTCAAAGCTGGAAAGATCCCGCCCGGCGCCCAGGGCTGCACACAGCGAAACCGCCAGCCCGGTACTGCGGATCTCCTGTTCCAGGGCCGCACCGGGGTCGGGCACGGTCATGGGCAGCTCAATGGCGGTAAAGCCCATGTCTGCCACTTTGGCGGGCAGGCCCAGGCAGGCTTCGCCCAGGCCGGGCACCCAGTTCCACAGGTTGATTCCTAATTTGTTCATCGGCACAATCCCTCATGGCGGGCGTGCCGCACCGCTCAGTTGGTGGAGCGCCGCACGATCAGGTCGGAACTGAAGATGGTGCGCTCCGGTTTGGGCAGCACGCCGTTTTTCTCTTTGTATTCAATCTGGCGGATCAGGCTGTTGGCGGCGGCGGCTCCCATGCGGTACAAATGCTGGGAGATGGTGGTCAGCGGAGGCTCCACCATGGAGGCCATGCTCACGTTGTCCACGCCGATGACCGCCACATCCTCCGGGATGCGCAGACCCAGGTCATGCAGCGCGTGCATCACCACAAAGGCTTTGGGGTCGCTGCTGCAGAAGATGGCGTCGGGCGGATTGTCCAGCCCCATCAGTTCCTTGGTCTGGTAATAAAAGCCGTTGTTGCCGTTGGTCTCCCGCATGGTGTAGGCTTCCGGGCAGGGCAGACCGTTGTCGGTCAGGGCCTGCAGATAGCCGCGCCGGCGTTCCCGGTACAAAAGCAGTTCGTCCCGGCCGTAGGCTATGGCAATGCGTTTGTGCCCGGTGCGGATCAGGTACTGGGTGGCGTCGTAGCCGATCTGATAGTTGTCGGCAGCCACGGTATCCACCTTGCCGATGTCGCTTGCTTCAAAACGGTTGACCAGCACCAGGGGGTAGCCCTCGGTGCGCAGCGAGCGGATATGGGGCGCATCGCTGGCGATGGAACAGACGATGAAACCGTCGATCCAGCGCATTTTCATGGTTTCTATGTAGGCCTTTTCCACCGCGGCATCCTCGTCGGTATTGCACAAAAAGACCGTCAGGCCGTTTTTGCGGGCAATATCCTCCACGCCGCGTGTCAGCTTGGGGAACATCATGTTCTCAATGGAAGGGATCATCAGGCAGATGGTATTGCTGCGGCCCATTTTCAGGCTTTGCGCCAGCGCGTTGGGCTGGTAATTGGTCTGCCGGATCGCTTTCATCACGATTTCACGTGTTTCGGCGTTCACATAGGACTTCCCGTTCAATACACGGGAAACGGTGCTGACCGATACGCCAGCCAGCGCGGCTACCTGCTTGAGATTCATGACGACCCCCTGCTGTACTTGATATTCCATAGCATACCGGCAGGCAGCGGGTTGCCTGTTCCATGGGCCGGTTTGCTGTTACTCCTGATCCCAGTATACGGTCGCGCCGCGGTGCGCCGAGGTGCACTGCCGGCGGTAGAGCTGCAGCCAGCCGGTGGCGGGTTTGATCACCGGCTTCCAGGCGGCTTTGCGGGCGGCAAGCTCTTCGTCGCTGACATCGACCGTCAAGGTTCGATTTTCAATATCAATATACACCATGTCGCCGTTGCGAATCAATGCCAGATTGCCGCCCTCATAAGCTTCAGGAGCCACATGGCCGATGGCCAGGCCGCCGGTGGCGCCGCTGAATCGGCCGTCCGACACCAGAGCGATCTGAGTGCCCAGGCCCTTGCCCAGCACGGCAGCCATAAAGGTTTCCATATGGGGCATTCCGGGGCTGCCCTTGGGGCCCTCGTAGCGGATGATGACCACGTCACCGGCCACGATCTCGTCTTTCAGGATGGCATGCCAGGCGTCATCCTGGGAATCGTAGCACTTGGCCGGGCCGCTGAATTTCCAGGCGGCGGGGTCCACGGCGCTGAACTTGACGATGGCGCTGTCGGTGCCGATGTTGCCGTGCAGCACGGCCAGACCGCCCTGCTCATGGATGGGATCGCTGACCGGATGGATCACGTCGGGGTTCTTGTTGCAGGCGCGGGCGGCTTTCTCGCCCAGGGTGCCGAACATGCCCTTGGCCTCGGTGTCCACCTTGCCGGCTGCGGCCAGCTCCTTGATGACGGCACCCAGGCCGCCGGCAGCTTCAAAGTCCTCCATGGTGTAGGTGGGGTGGTTGGGGTAGATGGTGCTCAGCACCGGTACTTCGCGGCTGATGGCGTCGAACGTTTCGGGCGTGATGTCGAAATGTGCCTGACGGGCCAGTGCCGGGATGTGCAGCATGCTGTTGGTGCTGCCGCCGGTGGCCATCATGTAGCGCACCACGTTCTCAAAGCTGGACTGGCTCAGGATGTCCCGGGGACGGATCTCCTCCCGCCAGGCGTGCATTACCTGACGGGCTGCCTGGCGGGCCAGCTCATGCCACTTGGGCGTCTGGCTGCGGCAGCTGGCGTTGTCGTGGGGGGTAAAGCCCAGCACCTCGGCCATGGCGCACATGGTGTTGGCGGTGCCCATAAAGGGGCAGGCACCGGGGGTGGGGCAGGCGTTGCGCACCACGTCCTTGTATTCTTCCCGGGTGATGCTGCCCTCCACATAGGCGGCATAGGCCTGCTTGGTGTGGGTCAGGGTGATCATCCGCCCGTCGGAACGGTGACCGGCTGCCATATAGCCGCCGGTGAACATGACGGTGGGAATGTTTACCCGCACCGCGCCCATCAGCATACCGGGCACCACCTTGTCGCAGGTGGCCATGATGATCATGCCTTCCAGCATGTTCAGTTCCGCCACGGTCTCCACCTCGCTGGAAACCAGGTCACGGGTGGGCAGGGTGTAGCGGTCGCCGGGGGTGTTGCTGCAGATGCCGTCACAGATGCCGGTGATGGGCAGTTCCAGCGCCAGACCGCCTTCTTTATAGATTTCCTCCTTCATCTCGGCGATGAGCGCCTTGTCAAAGGGAAAATGGCCGGGGTTCATCTCGTTCCAGGTGTTGACCAGGCCGATGATGGGGCGCTGGGCGTCCTCTTCCGAAATGCCCATGGCGTAGAGCAGTGTGTTGCGGTGGTCCAGGGATTCTTCGTTCCACTCACGAATCATAGAGTTCCTCACTTTCTGTGGTATGTGCGATGCCGCGTTTATTTTTGCATCAGATGGATGGCAAAACCGCCGATCTCCTGCCGGGCGTAGATCACCAGGATGCGGCCGTCCGGCATCCGTTTGATGGAGTCCTCATCAAACAGAAATCCCTTTTCTTCCAGGTAGGCCCGGGCGGCGGGCAGGTCGGCCGTGGCCAGGGCAATGTGCCCGCAGCGGCCGCGGCCGGGTGTCTTCATCCACTCGACCTGTGTGCCGGTAAAGCGGGCGTCGGCGCTTTCCTTGGCGGGGTTCACCGGCAGGCAGAACAGGGTTTCAAATTGGTCGGCACAGGCTTCGGCTTCCGCCGCGTCCCGGCAGTTGACGCCGATGTGCACGATCTCAAAATCCGGTGTGTAGGCCATGGCGTCAGCCTCCCAGGTAAGCCTGGCGTACCGCGTCGGAGCGCAGCAGCTCGTCGCCGGTGCCGGACAGATTGATCTTGCCGTTTTCCAGTACATAGGCGTAATCACAGATGCCCAGTGCCTTGCGGGCGTTCTGTTCCACCAGCAGCACCGTGATGCCGGAATCCCGGATCTCACGGATGAGATCGTAGATCTGGTTGACGATGATGGGGGCCAGACCCATGGACGGTTCGTCCAGCAGCAGGATCTTGGGGCGGGACATCAGGCCGCGGGCTACGGCCAGCATCTGCTGTTCGCCGCCGGACAAAGTGCCCGCAAACTGATCTTTTCGCTTTTCCAGAATGGGGAAGCGTTTGTACTGCTCCTGCAGGTCTTTTTCCAGGTCGGCGCCTTTGAACAGGTAGCCGCCCACCAGCAGGTTGTCCCGGATGGTCAGGCCGGAAAAGCATTTGCGGCCTTCCGGAACATGGACCACACCGGCGCCCACGATCTTGCTGGGTTTGCGGGGCAGGGGCGCGCCCTCAAAGGCGATGCTGCCCGCCTTGGGCTTGACCAGGCCGGAGATGGTGCGCAGCAGTGTGGTTTTGCCGGCGCCGTTGGCACCGATGATGGACACGATCTGCCCTTTTTGCACTTCGATGCTGATGCCGCGCAGTGCCTCCACATGGCCGTAGCTTACGGCCAGATCGGTTACTTTCAGCATAGGTTCCATCGTCATTCCTCCTTGCCCAGGTAAGCCTCAATGACCTGGGGATTGTGCTGCACTTCCTCGGGCGTGCCGACGGCGATGGTCTCGCCGAAGTTCTGCACGTGAATCATGTGCGAAATGCTCATGACCAGTTCCAGCCGGTGCTCGATGAGCAGGATGCCGAAACCGATCTGCTGGGAGATGCGCTGGATCAATTCGGTCAGTTCGGCGACTTCGGTGGGGTTCAGACCTGCGGCGGGTTCGTCCAGCAGCAGGATCTTGGGCTCGCACATCAGGGCGCGGGCGATCTCGATGCGGCGCTGCATGCCGTAGGAAAGGTTCTCCGGCCGTTCCTGCAGGTAATCCTGCATCCCCACGATCTCCAGGTATTTTTCGCACAGTTCCCGGCCGCGCTTTTCTTCGGCACGGCGCTTGGGGGTGGGCAGCAGTCCGCCCAGAATGTTGTACCGGCTTTGGGGGTCAAAGGCACACATGACGTTTTCCTGTACGGTCAGCCCTTTGAACAGGCGGATGTTCTGGAAGGTGCGGCCCATGCCCAGCCGGGTGATTTTGTATTGTTCCAGTTTGGTGATATCCTGGCCGTCCAGCAGCACCGTGCCCTGGTCGGCGGTGTATACACCGGAAATGGTGTTGAAAATGGTGGTTTTGCCGGCGCCGTTGGGACCGATGATGCCGTGGATCTCGCCGGCGTTGGCTTCAATGGAAAAGTTCTGGATAGCCTTGACGCCGCCGAAACTTTTGTAAATGTTTTTGACTTCCAGCAATGCCATGGCTCATCCCTCCTTTTTGGTGTTGATCTTGCTGCGCAGGCGGCGGTAGGTATCCCGGATATGACGGGGCGTCAGTTCCCACTCGCCCAGCAGGCCGGACGGCTTGAAGTTGAGGATCAGCAGCACCAGCACAGCGTAGATGACGTAGCGGTAGTTCTGCAGATCACGGAGCATCTGGGGCAGTGCGCTGAGGATGAAGGCACCCAGGGTGGAGCCGGTCAGGCTGTTGACGCCGCCGAAGAATACCATGATGACCCAGTCGGCGCTCTTCTTCCAGCCGAACCCGGAGGGGTCGACGTAGGACATATAGAAGGCATACAGAACGCCGGAGTAGCTGGTCAGCGCCACGCTGAGCAGGAAGGCGATCATCTTGATGCGGGTCACGTGGATGCCCATGGCTTTGGCGGCCAGCTCATCCCCCTTGAGGGCGACGCACTGACGGCCGTATTTGCTGGATTTGAAGAAAGCGGCCAGGGCGATGGCCACAATGGCAGATACCAGCGCAATGCTCAGGGTGACCTTGCGGGGAATACCGGTCAGGCCCGAAGCGCCGCCGGTGAGGGTGGTCATCCGGTTCAGCAGGGCGGCGATGGCTTCGCCAAAGCCCAGGGTGACCAGAGAGATATAGTCCCGGCGCAGGCGCACCACGGGATAGCCGATCAGATAACCGATGCCGGTGGCCATGACTACGGCCAGCAGTGCCGCCAGGGCAAAAGGAACATCAAGGCGGATGACCAGCAGGCCGGAAGCATAGGCGCCGATGGCCATAAAGGCCGCCTGCCCCAGGCTGAACATACCGGTCAGGCCGGTGAGAACGTAAACGCCGGCCACCGCGATCAGCGTAATGCAGACCTGGGTGAGGACGTTGGTGACAAGTGCAGACATAGAAACTGGACCCTCCTTATGCCTTTTCCTGGACGTTGCTGCCGGCGATGCCCTGCGGACGGATCAGCAGGAAGACCAGCATGATGGCAAAGACTGCGATGGTGGAATATCCGGAACCCAGCACGGCCAGCAGCAGGGTCTCCATAATGCCCAGCAGCAGCGCGCCGATCACGGCGCCGGTCAGGCTGCCCAGGCCGCCGATGACCGAGGCGATGAAGCCCTTGACCACCAGGCTGCCCAGGGTGGGGTACAGGGTGTACTTGATGCCCAGGAACACGCCGGCAATACCGGCCAGGATGCCCGATACCACAAAGGCGCACTGGATGATACGGGTGGAGTCGATGCCCATGAGCTGGGCGGTGTCGCGGTCAAAAGAGACGGCACGCAGGGCGCGGCCCAGGCGGGTTTTCTGGATGACGAAAGCCAGCACCAGCAGCGCTACGGCGCTGATGATGAACATGACCAGGTCACTGGTGGAGATGACCAGCGAACCGACACCCAGGGTGGGCGGGGTGAAAAAGGACGGGAAGTTGAAGAAGTTGGAACCCGCCTTTATGGTGACAAGGCCCTCGTACAGGGTGCCCAGCGTGATGGAGGACACAAAGAAATAGGTGGGGGCCGAGTGATTTTTCAAAATACGGCGGAAACCGACAAACTCACCGAACAGCGAGATCAGCGCACCGGCCAGCCCGGCGACGATCAGGGTGGGGACCAGGCCGAGGCCTTTGTCGGAAACCAGAAAATAAGCAACAAACGCGGCAGCCGTCATGGTGGCACCGTGCGAGAAGTTGGAGAATTTGAGAATATTGAAGATCAGCGCAAAGCCGGTGGCGATCAACGCATAGATCGAACCGGTCGCGATGCCGTTGATGATGACTTGCAGCGACATAAGATGTTTGCCTCCTAAAAAAGAGCAGGCGGCTCCCGCCGCAGCGCGGGAAAACGGTGCGGGAGCCGCCTGTTGCATTGCGTTCTTGGTGCGGGAATCAGCCTGCGAACTGTTCCAGCATGACGGGGGTCTGGTTATCGTAGGTGTACATGAACATGCTCATACCGGTGGGCATGTGGGTCGCGGGGTCAATGGTGATGGTGCCGGTGATGCCCTCGTAGCTCAGGTTCTCAAAGGCACTGTGCAGGGCTTCGTAGTCGGTGCCGTTCTTGCTGATGGCATCGGCGGCGGCCATGACGATGTCGTAGCCCAGGAAGTACTTGTTGGGAGCGCTGACGGTATCTTCGATCTCAGCGATCTTGGCGGCGATTTCGGGGTCCTCGGTGTTGATGTTGTTGATGTAGTACACGTTGGAGCAGTCACCGCCGTAGGTGGTGTTGAAAGCGGGGGCAGCGTCCAGACCGGCAATGATCTTGCCCTCGTAGCCCAACTCGGTGGCGGCGGTCACAATAGCGACCAGCTGCTGGGTGTAGTTGGGGCAGTAGATGGCGTCCACATTGGCGGAAACCAGCGGCTGGAGCAGGGTCTTGTAGTCGGTGTCGGCGGCGCCGAAGGCAACGATCATGCTATCGTCCACGGTGACGCCATCCTCGGCCAGACGATCCAGGAACGGGTCCAGCAGAGAAACGGAGTAGGAGTTCTCCTGGTTGTACAGCACGCCGAAGGTCTTGTAGCCGTTCTTCAGTGCAAAGGCGGCCATGATCTCGCCCTGGGAGTCGGCGCTGGGCTGCAGGCAGAACATATTCTTATAGGGGGTGCCGTCCTCTTTCAGCTGGCAGGAGGGGTCCATGGCCAGGCCGACGACGGGCACGTCATATCCTTCGGAAGTTTCTTTGATGGCGTTGGCGATGTTGGCGACCGGCGGGCCGACGATCAGCGAAACTTCGTCCACGGTGACGGCGGTGATGTAGGCGTTCACGGCCTCGGTCACATCGCCTTTGGTGTCGTAGGTATTCATCACAAGGGTCTTGCCGTTGATACCGCCGTTGGCATTGATCTCATCCACAGCGGCCTGTGCACCGGCCTGTACCGAGATGCCCAGGCTGGAGGTGCTGCCCGTGATATCCTGCAGGCAGCCGATGAGGATCTCGCCGCCGGAGCTCTCTTCGGTGGCGGAGGTGGCGGAAGATGCAGTGGAGGAACTTTCCTGTGCGGTGGAGCTGCCGGAGCTGCTGCACGCTGCCATGCTCAGTGCCATGCCGGCGGCGAGCACAAAAGATACGATGCGTTTCATGTGAATTTCTCCTTGTATTGGGTCAATTTTTGGAATGCGGTCGACCTTGCGGGTTCTGAGTTACTATGCCCTCCTTTCGCGGCGGATTCGCGGTTCCCCTTGCCGATTCAATGCCGTGGTCATGGGAGCCGCGGAGCCTGCTCTGTTTCTGCAAACGTTTGCAAAAACAAGAAAAAATAAAATTCTGACGTTTTGATCAATTTTTTTGTAAAACGACAGAAATAATCTGGCTATAAGATAAAACAAAACACAGATTTTGTCAATAAAGCACGCATAAATTCGACTTTTCCAACAAATTTGTATATGCAAATGTTTGCAATATGCCGAAGAAGGGGGCGAAAGAAATACTTTTTAAACACATAAGAATAAAGTGTTCTAAAATTGAGGCGGGAAGAAATGATTTGCCGTGACCAAGAAAAAACGCAAAAAACAGTCGCGAGGAAAAAAGTGATGCAAACAGCCCCATGCCGAAGCATGGGGCTGTTGTTTGATTTTTCCGGGGAGAATGCAACAAAAGTTACATAAAAACAGCGCAGGGCAAATAGTCTTTTTTGGAAAAAATCATCCGTTTTCCAACATCAGGCGCAGGATCTCCAAGTCGGCTTCCTTCATGCCTTCCCGGGCAATGTAGCCCACATCCTCAATGGTTTTTTCCACGCTGGCGGTAACGATGCCTTCGCCCTGTTCAAAACGGTGGCCGTTCATGCTCATGCGTACGCTGAGCAGGCCGGTGTACACCGCCGCCGCGATCTTGGAGGCGCAACTGGACTTGGCGCCGTCGCACCACATGCCGCCCAGGGTGGCCAGCGTGTTGGTGATGACGCCGCAGATCTGTTCATAACTGCCGCCCTGCAGCCAGCACACACCCACCGCTGCGGCGCAGGCGGCGCTGGTGGCGCCGCAATAGGCGGACAAGCTGCCGATGAACCGCTTCTGGTGGATGCTCATCAGGTTGGCAATGGCCAGGGCGCGCAGCAGCCGCTCATGAGAAACACCGTTTTCCTCGGCATACAGCAGCACCGGCATGGTGATGGTCAGGCCCTGGTTGCCGCTGCCCGAGTTGATGACGACCGGCAGGGGACAGCCGTTCATCCGGGCATCGCTGCCGGCAGCCGCTGCCGCGGCGGCCCGCATCTCAAAGGGGCCTTCCTGGAACATGCCCCGCAGGGTGGCGCCGACCTCGGCACCGTAGTGCCCGGCCAGCCCCGCCTGCGAGATGGCTCGGTTGCACTGGATCTGATTTTCCAGCACATCCCGGATGGTGTCCAGCTCCACGGTCTCGCCGTAGGTCAGGATGTCCCGCACGTTCAGTCGTTTTTTGTCGGGCGCCGGGGCGCACACTTCCTGGGCGCCGCCGTCCCGCAGCAGGTCCTCACCGTTGTGTTCCATCCGGGTCACGTTGGTGTGGGTGCCCCGGATCTCCACAAAGGCCTCGTCCACACCGGCCCGGGCGGTCACCTGGACCACCAGATTGTCGGTGCCTTCGATCAGGCTGGTGGTGCAGATGCCCGCTTCCAGCAATGCCACCGCCCGGGCGCGGGTGTCGTCGGTGACGCTTTCCAGTACGGCCAGACGGCGGCGGGCATCGCCGCCGCACACACCCAGCAGGGCGGCAATTTCAATACCGCGGCGCCCGCCGGAGTTGGGGACGGTGACGCCTTTTACATTCTTTACAATGTTGCCGCTGCAGGCCAGCAGCAGTTTGTCGGGCTCCCGGCCCAGCACTTTGCGGGCCAGCGCCCCCGCGTAGGCGATGGCAATGGGCTCGGTACAGCCCATGGCGGTGATCAGCTCGCTGCGCAGCAGTTCGCCGTAGATTCTGTATCCTTCTTCATTCAGCATAAGGCAAGACTCCGTTTGGCTGGGTTTCCTGGGCCGGAATGTACCGACGTTACTATTATAAAGATAAATCGTCCGGAAGAATTTGTCCAGCGGTGGAAAAAACGGTCGTATTGTCCGGCGGCAGGCACTTTGCCAAACTGCCCAAACTCATGCCCGGAATTTGAGCACTCTGCCGAAAACGCGCCCCGGCGGCAGAAAAGCGGTTGACTTCCCTGCGGACACGTGTTATTATTTTCACAGATAAGCAAGCGGCCCAAAAAGGGGCCTGTTGGATTGTTACCGGTAATGCGGGCTAGACCAACTCCGTTAAGACCTTCTTTCTGCAGGAATGGTATTTGATGGGGCTGGTTATTTTTTTGCCCGGATACAATGGGGAAAGGGGGAACAGGATGCGCATCAAAAAGGTCATCAACAACAATATTTTGTGTGTGATCGACGAAAAAGGCAACGAGATGATCGTGACCGGCCGCGGGCTGGGTTTTGGCCGCAAGGTGGCGCAGTTCGTGGACCCCGCCCAGGTGGAAAAGGTCTACCGCATGGAGGATAAATCCGGCCAGCGGCGGCTGCGGGAACTGGTGGAACAGATCCCCCTGGAACACCTGGACCTGACCGAAGCTATGATCGAAGAGATCAAGGCGGCCATCCCCCAGCCGCTGAACGAAAGCCTGCTAATCACCCTTGCGGACCATATCAGCTTTGCCATCCAGCGCAAAGCCCAGGGCATCGAGTTTAAAAATCCCCTGGCGGGCAGTATTCTTTGTTACTATCCCACCGAGTACCAGCTGGGCCAGCGGTGCCTGGCCATGGTGCGGGAACAGTGCGGTGTGGAGCTGAACCCCGACGAAGCAGCCTTCATTGCGCTGCACATCGTCAACGCCGAGCTCAACACCGATATGAGCGAGATGTATGACATCACCCGCCTGATCGAAGGGGTCATCCAGGTAGTGGAATATTACTACCGGGACCTGGGCGCTTTTGACCGGGAATCCCTGACCTTCCACCGGTTTGTGGTGCATCTGCGCTACTTTGCCCAGCGGTTGTTCCAGGGCAAGATGATGACCGATTCCGACAACGAGAGCGACGCGGCATTCCGTGCGCTGATCGCCCGCAACTGCAAGCAGCATTACAAATGCGCCCAGTGCGTGGCCGAATATATTGAAAAAACCTGGCATCAGACCCTCTCCCAGGAGGAGCTGATCTACCTGACCATCCATCTGAAACGAGTGGCGGGCGACCTGCAGGAAGTTTCCACCTGACGGCAGGCAACAATCAAATAAAATGGATAGTTACTGCACCTTTGGTTGTGTAGGCTAGACCTGTATGACTCTGCCGATGGATCCCGGCGGGGTCGTATGGGTCTGTTTTTATATAGAGTAGGGTTGTTTTTATATTTGGAATCTGGATTTGTCAAGGAGGATATTGTATGAAAGATAAGATCTTTGGGGTGCTGCAGCGTGTGGGCCGTTCCTTTATGCTGCCCATCGCCCTGCTGCCGGTAGCCGGTCTGCTGCTGGGCATCGGCAGTTCCTTCACCAACGAAACCATGCTGGAGGCCTACGGCCTGACCGGCGTCATCCACCCCGGCACCATGGTTTACACGGTGCTGGATATCATGAACCAGTGCGGCAGCGCCGTGTTCAATAACCTGGCCCTGTTGTTTGCCATGGGCGTGGCCATCGGTATGGCCAAAAAGGAAAAGGAAGTGGCGGCGCTGTCCGGTGCCATTGCCTACCTGGTTATGAACACCGCCATCAGCGCCATGATCAACGCCGCCGGCGGTGTGGAGGCCATGGCCCCCAACACCACCACCTCCATGCTGGGCATCACCACCTTGCAGATGGGTGTTTTCGGCGGTATCATCGTCGGTCTGGGCGTGGCGGCACTGCACAACCGCTTCTATAAAACCCAGCTGCCCCAGGTGCTTTCCTTCTTCGGCGGCACCCGCTTCGTGCCCATCGTCTGCACGGCTGTCTATCTGGTGGTAGGTATCCTGATGTTCTACATCTGGCCTGTGGTCCAGACCGGTATCTCCATGCTGGGCAATCTGGTGCTGGTTTCCGGTTACGCGGGCACCTGGCTCTACGGCCTGATCGAGCGTGCCCTGATTCCCTTCGGCCTGCATCATGTGTTCTACATCCCCTTCTGGCAGACCAGCGTGGGCGGTGCGGCCATCATCGATGGTGTGACTGTACAGGGCGCCCAGAACATCTTCTTTGCCGAGCTGGCTTCCAAGAATACGGTGGAATTCTCGGTTTCCGCTACCCGGTTTATGGCCGGTAAGTTCCCGCTCATGATCTTCGGCCTGCCCGGCGCGGCGCTGGCTATGTACCGTACCGCCCGCCCCGAAAAGCGCAAGGTGGTGGCCGGTCTGCTGCTTTCTGCGGCGCTGACCTCCATGCTCACCGGTATTACCGAACCGCTGGAATTCACCTTCCTGTTTGTGGCTCCTGCCATGTACGCCGCCCACTGCGTCTATGCCGGTCTGGCCTACATGCTCATGCATATCTTTAACGTGGGCGTGGGAATGACCTTCTCCGGCGGCCTCATCGACCTGACCCTCTTCGGTATCCTGCAGGGCAACGAAAAGACCCACTGGATCTGGGTGGTCATTGTGGGCGTGTTCTACTTTGTGCTGTACTACTTCACCTTCTACTTCATGATCACCAAGATGAACCTCAAGACGCCCGGCCGTGAGGACGAAGGCGAAGAAACCAAACTCTATACCCGTGCCGACTTCAAAGAAAAGACCGGCGTAGGCCCCGATGCAGCCGGTGCCAAGAGCAGCGATGCGGTTTCGGCGCTGATTTTGCAGGGTCTGGGCGGCAAGGCCAATGTCTCCGACGTGGACTGCTGCGCCACCCGTCTGCGTGTGACGGTGGTGGATTCCGCCAAGGTCAACGATGCCATGCTGCGCCAGAGCGGTGCTTCCGGTGTGGTGCACAAAGGCAACGGCATCCAGGTCATCTACGGACCCCAGGTGGCCGTGATCAAGTCCAATCTGGTGGATTATATGGAGAGCCCGGCTTCCGATGCACCCGCGGCGGTGGAAGCCCCTGCCGCTGCCCCTGCCAAGAAGGAAGAAGCCCCCAAGGAAGCTGTCCCGGCCGAGACCTTTGGTGCGCACCTGGCAGGCACCGTGGTGGCTATGGCTGATGTGAAGGATGAAGCCTTTGCCTCCGGCGTGCTGGGCGACGGCGTGGCCGTTGAGCCCACCGAGGGCAAACTCTACGCCCCGGCGGATGCTACCGTGGATAACCTGTTTGATACCCACCATGCCATCGGCCTGGTGACCGAGGGCGGCGCCGAACTGCTGCTGCACATCGGCATCGACACCGTCAAACTGAACGGGGAGCACTTTACCGCCCATGTGAAGAATGGGCAGAAGGTCAAGAAGGGCGACCTGCTCATCAGCTTTGACATCGACGCCATCAAGGCGGCGGGCTACCTGGTCACCACGCCGCTGATCGTCTGCAACACCGACCGCTATACGGCAGTCAAAACGTTGGCCGAAGGCGAAGTGAAACCCGGCCAGGACCTGCTGCGGGTGGAGTAAGACTGCCGCAGCCGGCACAAAAAGGAGCGTCCGCGTGAGCGGACGCTCCTTTTTGTGCTGTATAATCTTACAGGAACAGCTCGTTCTCCTTGCGGGCAGAGCACAGGGGCTTCAGGGCCAGCTCCAGGCCGGCCACCAGCACGGGGTTCAGGCTGCGGGCGTGCACCGGGCACTGGGCGATGCACCGCATGCAGCTGATGCACTTGCTGCTGTCGGTAACTTTCGGGTCGGCGGGGTCAATGGCGCCCACCGGGCAGACGGCGGCACAGCGGCCACAGGCGGTGCAGTCTTTGCCGGCCTGGGGCACGATGCTGCGAACACCGCGCTTTTTATAAGGCCGGTTGCCGGGCAGAGCGGGGGCGGTGGCGTCCCCGGCATCCAGTTTGGCCTGGATCTTGCGCCAGAAATCCTTCAGCACGGCTTTGTCGGCTTCGTCGGGGCGGCCTGCGGCATACTTGCGGGCGATGGAATGCTCCGCCAGCGCGGCCACGGCAGCCACGGTGCGGAACCCGGCGGCCTGGGCAGTGTCTGCCAGTTCGGTCAGGGTGTCCTCGTAGGCGCGGTTGCCGTACACACAGACCAAAACGGCCCGGGCACCGCCGCCCTGCACTTTGCTCAACCGCTCTACGGCAATTTCCGGTACGCGGCCGCCATAGGAGGGAACTGCGATGACCGCTACATCCTGCCCGGTCAGGGTCACGGCGCTAAAGTCCACGCTGCGATCGCACAGATCGATCACCTGGCCGCCTGCCAAAGCGTTTGCCACGGCCTGGGTGCCGCCGGTGGGGCTGAAAATCAGTTGATACACCATTTGCATTACCTTCTTTATGTGTAGGGTGCCTTTATCATACAAAATTCCGGGTGGTTTGTACAGCCCCGGGGAAAAATCGCATATTTTGTGAACAAACGTTGCATGAAATGTGAACATTAGCACTCTACTGTTGACAGTGCTAATTTTGCGGTGCTATAATAAAGGCGTTCCAAGGGAACAGGGCGAAAGCCCCGCGGAAGACCTGCCGCCCCGGGAACGGAAAAATCACCTACGACACCGGAAAAAACACCGGTATCCGATAAATTTAGGAGGCATGACTTATGATGATGGTTCCTTATATGTTTCACGATGCTTTGTTGGATGACTGGTTCCAGAACGATTGGGACCGCGACTTTGACCGCATGATGCAGGCGGCGGACCCGCGCCGCGTTTTTGGCAAACGCAGCGCCAATGTGATGAAAACCGATGTGCGGGAGACCGCGACCGGGTACGACATGTTCGTGGATCTGCCGGGCTTCAAGAAAGAGGACGTGAAGCTGGATCTGCAGAATGGTTATCTGACCATCACGGCCAGCCGCAACGAGGACCGGGACGAGAAGGACAGCGACGGCCATTACATCCGTCAGGAACGGTATACCGGTTCCTGCGCCCGCAGCTTCTATGTGGGTGACCAGATCAAGCCCGAGGATGTGAAGGCCAGCTTCAAGGACGGCATTCTGGAATTGAGCCTGCCCAAGGCGGAGGCCAAAAAGCTGCCGGATAAGCAGCCCAACCAGATCGAGATCCTGTGATCTGATACGCAAAGGGGGACCATCCCGCAGGGGGATGGTCCCCCTTTTTTTGCGGCGAAATCTGCCTGCAAAGAACCGCAAAAAACATAAACGGGCAGGAAAAACCGCGGCGGTCGCGTGTCTGTACACCCACGGCAAGCGGTACGCTTTTGGGGACTTTGGCTTCTGTCCGCTTTACGGGGATTTTACCGGCAGTTGTAAAATTTTTTATTGACATTTTTCGGACGATGTGGTACGATAACCACGATTTTGAAAGACGAATCGTGTAGGAGTTTTTCAAAGCAATTTACCTAGGACCGCCCATCAGGGGCTAAGGCCATACGGACAGCCGGGTCCACTGCCGATTGGCAACTTGGGTTGCCTTATTGATTGAGTTAAAAGCTCAAATTTTATAAGTTGGTTCCTTTATAACCAGAAATTGCGTGCCCGCACGCAGACTTGTGAAACGGTCAATAAGAGTAGTAAAAGTAGAATTGCTATACAGACTCTGGACACGATACGCCAAACATACAGATGCCCCGCCCTTGCCCTCATCCCATCAGGAGGACAGGGCGCTTTGCGGCGAAAAATGGCGAATACAAACGCAAGTCTGCACCCTTTTGGGTACGGCTTGCGTTTTTTGTTTTGGGAAACCACGGGACGGAGGAAAAGATGAACGGGAACGGAAACCACACTCGTCTGGACCAGCGCCGCGCGCCGATCCACGAGGCGCTGGAAAATTTCCGCCGCATGCGGGTGGTGCCCTTTGACGTGCCCGGCCACAAGCGCGGGCGCGGCAACCCCGAACTGACGGCCTTTCTGGGCCAGCAGTGCGTGGGCGTGGACGTGAACAGCATGAAACCGCTGGACAATCTCTGCCATCCGGTGTCGGTCATCCGGGAAGCGGAAGAACTGGCCGCCGATGCCTTTGGTGCGGCCCATGCCTTTTTGATGGTGGGCGGCACCACCAGCTCGGTACAGAGCATGGTGCTCACCGCCTGCAAGCGGGGGGATGAGATCATTCTGCCCCGCAACGTGCACCGCAGCGTGTTGAACGCCCTGGTGCTCTGCGGCGCGGTGCCGGTCTACGTCAACCCCGAGGTGGACCAGCGGCTGGGCATCTCGTTGGGCATGCGGCGGGAACAGGTGGCCAAGGCCATTGCCGAGCACCCCAATGCGGTGGCGGTGCTGGTGAACAACCCCACCTACTACGGCATCTGCAGCGACCTGCGGGCCATCGTGCGGATGGCTCACGATGCGGGCATGCTCTGCCTGGCCGACGAAGCCCACGGCACCCACTTCTACTTTGGCGGCGGACTGCCCGTTTCCGCCATGGCGGCGGGGGCCGATATGGCGGCTGTTTCCATGCACAAGAGCGGCGGCAGCCTGACCCAGTCCAGCCTGCTGCTCTGCGGCCCCAACGTCCATGCGGGCTATGTGCGCCAGATCATCAACCTGACCCAGACTACCTCGGGCAGCTACCTGCTCATGTCCAGCCTGGATATTTCCCGGCGTAACCTGGCCCTGCGGGGCCGCCAGGTGTTCCACCAGGTGGCCGATATGGCCGAGTACGCCCGGGAGGAGATCAACGCCATCGGCGGCTATTACGCCTTCGGCAAGGAACTGTGCAACGGTGACTCGGTCTTTGACTTCGACACCACCAAGCTGAGCATCCATACCCGGGACATCGGTCTGGCGGGCATCGAAGTGTACGACATCCTGCGGGATGAATACGATATCCAGATCGAGTTCGGTGACATCGGCAACATTCTGGCCTATCTCTCCATGGGCGACCGTCCCCAGGAACTGGAGCGGCTGGTCAGTGCCCTGGCCGAGATCAAGCGCCGCTACCACACCGACGGCACCGGCCTGCTCAACCAGGAATACATCGACCCCGAAGTGGTGGCCAGCCCTCAGCAGGCCTTCTATGCCGATAAAATCAGCCTGCCCCTGCGGGAAACCGAGGGCCGGGTCTGCAGCGAGTTCGTTATGTGCTATCCCCCGGGAATCCCCATTCTGGCGCCGGGCGAGCGCATTACCGCCGAAATTTTGGATTACATTGAGTATGCCAAAGCCAAGGGCTGCAGCATGACCGGTCCCGAGGACCCCGACATCCTGCGCCTGAACGTGCTGGCCTGAGAAGGAGGGTTTTGCCATGGAAATGTGGTTTTCGGAATTTCACACCCCGGACGTAAAGCACAGCATCCGGGTGGACCGGCAGCTTTATTCCAAGCAGAGCGATTATCAGCGCATCGATATTTTTGAAACGCCGGAGTTCGGCCGGGTGCTCACCCTGGACGGCAACGTCATGCTTACCGAGCGGGACGAGTTCATCTACGACGAGATGATCACCCATGTGCCCATGTCGGTGCACCGGGAAGCCAAGGATATTCTGGTCATCGGCGCCGGCGACGGCGGCGTGGTGCGGGAACTGACCCGGTATGACCGGGTGGAGCGCATCGACCTGGTGGAGATGGACCCCATGGTGGTGGAAGCCTGCCGCGCGTATCTGCCGGGCAACGCCTGCCGCATGGACGACCGCCGGGTGCACATCTACTTTGAAAACGCCCTCAAGTTCATCCGCCGGTGCGAGAATGAGTATGACCTGATCATTGTGGACTCCTCGGACCCCTTCGGTCCGTCGGAAGGGCTCTTCACCCGGGAATTTTACGGCAACTGCTTCAACGCCCTCAAAGAGGACGGCATCATGGTGAACCAGCAGGGCAGCCCCTTCTATGCCGAGGATGCCAACGCCATGCAGCGCAGCCACAAGCGCATTGCCAGCACCTTCCCCATCAGCCGGGTGTACCAGGCCCACATCCCCACCTTTGCAGCTGGTTACTGGCTGTTCGGTTTTGCCAGCAAAAAGTATCATCCCATCGATGATCTGGACGCCAAAGCCTGGAACGCTTTGAACATGCGTACCCGGTATTACACCACCCGCCTGCATGTGGGTGCATTTTATCTGCCGGCATTTCTGGAAGAAATGCTGCGGGAAGTGGAGGATCGTTAATGCTGCCGCGGAATGTTGAAAACTTTATCGGGTGCGACAGCGCCTACCGCACGGCCCAGATCGTGCTGTTCGGCGCGCCGTACGATTCCACCACCAGTTACCGCCCCGGCGCCCGGTTCGGCCCGGCGGCCATCCGGCACGAAAGCTACGGTATCGAAACTTACAGCCCCTACCAGAACACCGACCTGACCGACTGCGAGATCTTCGACAGCGGCGATCTGGAACTGTGTTTCGGCAGCAGCGAAAGCGCCCTGGTGGATATTGAATCCCGGGCTGCCGAGATTTTGCGGGACGGCAAGTTCCCGCTGCTGCTGGGCGGCGAACATCTGGTGACCCTGGGGTCCGTCCGGGCGGTGGCCGCCCGTTACCCGGAACTGCACATCGTCCACTTTGACGCCCACGCCGATTTGCGGGACGATTACCTGGGCGCCCAGCTCAGCCATGCCTGCGTTATCCGCCGCTGCCACGATATTCTGGGCGACGGACGCATCCATCAGTTCTGCATCCGCAGCGGCGACCGGGAAGAGTTTGACTTTGCCGCCGCCCACACCGACATGCACCGGTTTGATTTTACCGGGCTGGAGGAACTGACCCAGTGGCTGTGCGATACCAAGGTGCCGGTCTACCTGACCATTGATCTGGACTGCCTGGACCCGTCGGCTTTCCCCGGCACCGGCACACCGGAAGCAGGGGGCGTCAGCTTTGTGCAGCTGCTGAACGCCATCCGCACCGTGACCCGGGCCAACATTGTGGGCGCCGACCTGAACGAACTGGCCCCCATGCTGGACGCCAGCGGCGTTTCCACCGCCACTGCCTGCAAGACCCTGCGGGAACTGCTGCTGGCGCTGGTACATAACCGGCCTAACGTGTAAAAAGGTAATTTGTTTAGAGTTTTTTCGGTTCCCTTTTTGCAAAAAAGGAACAAAATCTTTTCGTATGTAAAGGAGTCATCACCATGAGCAAAGTTCTTGTCATCGGTTGCGGCGGCGTTGCCAGCGTCGCCATTCACAAGTGCTGCCAGGTCAGCGACGTTTTCACCGAACTGTGCATTGCCAGCCGCACCAAATCCAAGTGCGACGCCCTGGCCGAAAAACTGGCCCCCACCACCAAAACCAAAATCACCACCGCCCAGGTGGATGCCGACGATGTTGACCAGCTGATCGCCCTCATCAAGAGCTATCAGCCGGACCTGGTCATGAACATCGCCCTGCCGTACCAGGACCTGACCATCATGGACGCCTGCCTGGCCTGCGGCGTCAACTACATGGACACCGCCAACTATGAGCCGGAAAACACCGACGATCCCGAATGGCGCGCCATCTACGAAAAGCGCTGCAAGGAAGCGGGCTTCTCTGCCTACTTCGACTACTCCTGGCAGTGGGCTTACAAGAAAAAGTTCGAGGATGCCGGCCTTACCGCCCTGCTGGGCTGCGGCTTTGACCCGGGCGTGACCCAGGCTTACTGCGCCTATGCCGCCAAGCACGAGTTCGACACCATCGACACCATCGACATCCTGGACTGCAACGGCGGCGACCACGGCTATGCCTTCGCCACCAACTTCAACCCCGAGATCAACCTCCGGGAAGTCAGCGCCCCCGGCAGCTACATGGAAAACGGCCGCTGGGTGGAGATCCCGGCTATGAGCATCAAGCGGGAATACGACTTTGACCAGGTGGGCAAAAAGGATATGTACCTGCTCCACCACGAGGAGATCGAGTCCCTGGGCAAGAACTTCCCCGATGTCAAGCGCATCCGCTTCTTCATGACCTTCGGCCAGAGCTACCTGGACCATATGCGCTGCCTGGAGGATGTGGGCATGCTCTCCACCACCCCCATCAATTATAACGGCCAGGAGATCGTCCCCATCCAGTTCCTGAAAGCCCTGCTGCCCGACCCGGCCAGCCTGGGCCCCCGCACCAAGGGCAAGACCAACATCGGCTGCATCTTCACCGGCACCAAGGACGGCCAGCCCAAGACCTACTACATCTATAACGTCTGCGACCACCAGGCGTGCTACCGCGAGGTGGGCAGCCAGGCCATCAGCTACACCACCGGCGTGCCCGCCATGTGCGGCGCCCTGATGATGCTCACCGGCCAGTGGACCAAGCCCGGCGTCTACACGGTGGAGGAGTTCAACCCCGACCCGTTCCTGGACGCGCTGGATAAGTACGGCCTGCCCCGCAGCGAGAACCGCGCCCCGGCGCTGGTGGACTGATGCCCGCCGTGGATACCCGCCCGCCCTTTGCCGCCATCGGCGGCACGGTGCCCGGGGAATGGGCGGCCCTGCCCACCCCCTGCTACCTGCTGGACGAGGGCGCGCTGGCCCGCAACGCCGAAATTCTCGGCGATCTGGCCCGGCGTACCGGCTGCAAGGTGCTGCTGGCGCAAAAGGCTTTCAGCAACTACGACCTGTACCCCATTCTGGCCCCTCATCTGGCGGGCACCGAGGCCAGCGGCCTGTATGAGGCCCGCCTGGGGGCTGAGGAGATGCCCGGCAAAGAGGTCCATGTTTTCTGCGCCGCCTACCGCGACGACGAGATGGAGGAACTGCTGCGCTGGGCCGATCATATCGTTTTTAACTCCCCGGCCCAGCTGGCAAAATTCGGCCCCGCCGCCAAGGCCGCCGGCAAAAGCGTGGGGCTGCGGGTGAACCCCGAGTGTTCCACCCAGGAAGGCCACGCCATCTATGACCCCTGCGCCCCCGGCAGCCGCCTGGGCACCACCCGCGCCCAGTGGGACGCCGCGGTGGCCCGGAACCCGGCCCTGCCGCAGCTTCTGGACGGGCTGCACTTCCATACCCTGTGCGAACAGGATTCCGACGCCCTGGCGGTGACGCTGGATGCGGTGGCGGAAAAATTCGGCGACCTGCTGCCGGCTATGAAGTGGCTCAACATGGGCGGCGGGCACCATATCACCCGCCCCGGGTACGACCTGGCCACCCTGGAAACCTGCATCGCCCGGGCTCAAACCGACTGGGGCGTGACGGTGTACCTGGAACCGGGGGAGGCCTGTGCCCTCAACGCCGGGTTCCTGCTGACCCGGGTGCTGGATGTGGTGCATAACGGCGATACCACCGTGGCCATTCTGGACGCCAGTGCCGCCTGCCACATGCCCGATGTCATCGAGATGCCCTACCGTCCGCCGCTGCTGTTTGCTGCCGACGCAGGGGAAAAGCCCTGCACCGTGCGGCTGGCGGGCCCCACCTGCCTGGCGGGGGACGTGATCGGGGATTACAGCTTTGACACCGAACCCAGGCCCGGCGACCTGATGGTATTCGGGGATATGGCGATTTATACCACCTGCAAGAACAACACCTTCAACGGCATGCCGCTGCCCGCCATTCTGGCCCGGGCCGCAGACGGCAGCTGCCGGGTACTGAAAGAGTTCGGCTACCGGGATTTCAAAGTCCGCCTGGGGCATTGAAACCGTGTATCTTCTCTGCCTGTTTGGGGCATACTACCCCAAACAGGGAAGGAGAGTGTAGGTATGATCGAACCGGATACCATCAAACTGCTGCGGGAATGTGATGCCGGGGTGGCTATGGGCCTTTCGGCCATCGACCAGGTGATGGACACGGCCAAAAGCCAGTCCCTGCGGGATGCATTGGCCCGCTGCCGCACCGAACACCAGCAGCTGCAGGATGAAATCGTCACGGCGCTGCACGATTTCCACGACGAGGGCAAGGAACCCAACCCCATTGCCCAGGGCATGTCCTGGATCAAAACCGGGGCCATGCTGACCATGAACGAGAGCGACGCTACGATTGCCGACCTGATCACCGACGGCTGCAATATGGGGGTCAAATCCCTGAACCGCTACCTGAATCAGTACGAAGCCGCCAGCGAGGACGCCAAGGACATCACCAAGCGGCTGATTGCCCTGGAGGAAAAGCTGGCCGAGGATATCCGCCGCTTTTTGTAAAACCAAAACCGCCCGCCCGGGAACTTGAACCGGACGGGCGGTTTTTTGCAACGTGAGTGTATAGGCCACGGCGGAGGACTGTTGCCCTCTTGAAGCGCCGTCAGGCGGCAGGGTAGAGGATGTCGGCTACCTTCTGGTAGGCTTCGCCCCAGCAGGCGTTGGGTTTCAGGTGGTAAAGCTCCTTCTCCATAATGTAGAAGTTGCCGTTCTGCACGGCGGACAGGGTATCCCAGGCGGGGTTGGAGGTCAGCGCCGCATCCAGGGTCTTCTGGGCGGCTTCCTGGTCACTGCCCTGGAACACCACAAAGATGTAATCCGGGTCGTCGGCAATGATGCGCTCCATGCTCAGATCTTCCAGCAGGCTCTCGTCGCTGTCGGCAATGTTCACGGCGCCCAGGTCGGCCAGAATCTCACCCAGCACGGTGCCTTTGCTGTTCTTTACCTTGCAGCTGGTGCTGGCAGAGCGCAGCAGCAGTACCGTGGGTGCGCTGCCGTCGGTCTGGGCCTTGGCGGCATCCACCTGGGCCTGTACATCCAGGCCGTAGGTCTGGTAATTCTCGGTATGGCCGGTGATCTGGGTGCAGACGTCCAGCATCTCCAGATAATCGGTAAAGCTGTTCACGCCAAAGTAGATGACCGGCACACCCAACTCTTCCAGGCTGGGCAGCAGTTCTACATTGGAGGTGGTGTTGCTGCTGGCAATCACCAGATCGGGCTGGGCGGCGATCAGTTCTTCCATATTGGGTTCCATCAGGCTGCCCAGGTTGGCCACATCATCGCCCAGGCCCAGGTCAAAGTCGGTCCAGGCATCGTCGGCAGCGGCTACCAGAGTGTCCTGCCCGCCTGCCAGGCACCACACATCGGTGTAGCTGCCCAGCAGCACCGCGACCCGCTGGGGCTGCACGGGCACCGTTACTTCCCGGTCCAGATCATCGGTAAAGGTCAGAGTGGTGCCCTCGGCGGCTGCTTCGGTGGTGGCAGTGGACTCCACCGTGGATTCCGCCGTAGCGGTCTGTTCCGGCGCGGAGCTTTCCACGGCAGTCTGGGCACCGCAGCCTGCCAGCAGGATGGCGGCACACAGAACAGGGAAAATACGTTTCATCATTTTGTTGAGTCCTTTCGGTTGATTGTCTGCCCAGTATACCCCCCGGGCGGGGACGGTGTCAAGCAAAGCAATGCCCCGCAGTGCGAAAGCGGCAATTTTTTCGCACTGCGGGGCAAGGTGTATAAACAATCAGCAGTATTTTGCCAGAATGGTCTGCAGTTCCTCCCCGTGGGCATTACGCCAATCCTGCCAGGTCTGGCCGGCTGCCGCGGCAGCCTTGCCCAGTTCCACCAGCAGGGCGGGAAGCTGCTCTTCATAAACCACACCCACGGCTTCGCCGAACTGTTCGGCGCCCAGGGCATCGCAGCCGCCCAGGAACATCTTGAAAGCGGGGGCGGGTTTGCCGCCGGGAACCGGCTTCACACAGCCCTGGAAGCCGATGGTGCCGGCCTGATGGGCCGAGCAGCTGGACGGGCAGCCGGAAATGCAGATCTTCGGCAGGGCGCCGTCGGGGATTCCGGCTTCCCGCACAGCGGCAACGCAGGCCTGCAGCGCCGCCTGGCTGTCCCGTACGCCCTGCTGGCAGATGGCCGCACCGATGCAGGCCACGCTGGTCTCAAACAGGCTCTGGGCGCCGTCGGCGGTGGCGTCCAGCACGCGGGCGGCTTCGTCGGCGGTCAGGTTGATGATGTAGATCGTCTCATGAGGGGCTACCCGGCACTCGGCAGCGGGCATATCCTGCAGCAGGGCGGCCAGTTCGGCGGGCTTGCCGGTGGGCAGCACACCGCCGATGGGATGGTAGGCCACAGCGTACAGGCCTTCCTGCTTCTGGGCGATCACACGGGTGTTTTCAATGCTGCCCGCGCCGGTCTTGGTCACAGCCTTGGGGGTCAGGTCCAGGTCCAGACCGCCGGCTGCCTTGCAGGCGGCCAGATTCTCCAGGTACACGCGGCGCAGCTCGTCAACGCCCAGAGTCTCCTGCATATAGCGGGTGCGGGCTTTGGCGCGGTTCTCGTAGTTGCCGTGGGCGCAGAAGGTATCGATCATGGCCTTGATGGCGTAGAGCACGTCGGAAGCGGGCAGGTGCTCTTCCACCAGTACGCCCATGCGGTGGTTGTTGCCCAGGCCGCCGGCAATATACAGCCGGAAGCTCCCGTCCTGCTGGGCCACAAAGCCCATATCCCGGAAGGAAGCATGGACGCAGTCGTCCACCCCGTTGCAGAAGGCAACTTTCAGCTTGCGGGGCATGTGGATGTCCCGGCAGATGGACAGCAGATAGTCGCTGGCGGCCTCCGCCCAGGGCATCACGTCGAAGGCTTCCCCGGCCTGCACACCGGTCAGGGGGCTGGCCATCACGTTGCGGGGGTTGTCACCGCCGCCGCCGCGGGTGATGATGTCGCAGCCCACGGCCTGTTCCATCAGTACGGGCAGCAGCTCGGGGGCCAGGTTGTGCAGCTGGACGGTCTCGCAGGTGGTCAGCTTCAGGGGCGCAATGTTGTACTGGTTGGCAATCTGTGCCAGGAACTGCAGCCGGGGCAGCGTCAGGCGGCCGCCGGGCAGGCGCAGGCGCAGCATGTGCTTGGTGCCGTCCCGCTGGGCATAGCTGCCAAAACCGCCGGACGCTCCCTTGTAATCCTTGCGGGGCAGTTCGCCCGCCGCAAAGGCCATGGTCTTTTTATGGAACTCCTCGATCTCGGTGCGGTAGAGATTGAGCCATTGTTCGTTCATACAGATTTGCTCCTTTATAATCGGATTAGAACTCATTCATCAATTTATTATACCACGCCAAAAGAGCATAAAACAACGGGGGAACCGCTAAAGTTCCCCCGTGTGGCTATTGCTTTTTGGGAAAAGTAACTTTGATGGTAGTACCGGTGCCCACCTGGCTCTGCAGGTCGATGTGCGCATCGTGCAGCAGGGCAATGTGCTTGACGATGGCAAGGCCCAGACCGGTGCCGCCGGTAGCTTTGGACCGGCTCTTGTCCACCCGGTAGAACCGCTCAAATACCCGGGACTGGCTGTCCTGGGGGATGCCGATGCCGTTGTCATCCACTTCCAGGAAGGGGCAGCCGTCGGTCCCGGTGCCGCAGCGCAGCTCCACATGGCCGCCGGGGCGGTTGTAGCGGATGGCGTTGTCACACAGGTTGGTGGCCAGTTCCACCAGCTGGTCCCGGCAGCCTTGCACGGTGGCGGGATGGGCGTCGTACTGCAGGGTCACATAGGCTTTGCGGGCGTTCACCGTCATGGTCTGGGCAATTTCCTTGACCAGGGCGGCCAGATCCACCGGCACCATGTCGGCGGGGATTCGCTGCCCGCGGGATGCCTGGGTGCTGTCCAGCTCGCTCAGCTGCAAAATATCGCTGACCAGAGCGATCATCCGCTGGGCTTCTTTGTGGATGCGTGCCGCAAAGGTGGGCACATCGGCGCTTTTGGCCATGCCGCTCTCGATCAGTTCGGCATAACCGGAAATACTGGTCAGGGGCGTTTTCAGCTCGTGGCTTACGTTGGCGGTAAATTCCCGGCGCATGGTTTCGTTGTCCTCCCGCAGCTTGCGGTCGGTCTGGACGGTCCGCGCCAGAGGGATCAGTTCTTCATAAGGCACATCGGCCTCGATGGTGTCCAGGTGTTCCGCCAGCTGGTTGATGGGGCGTACCATCATCCGGGTCAGCCAGGCAGAAAGCAGCCAGGCGGCCAGCAGGATCAACACCACCGCGCAGAGCAACAGCGGCAGGGTGTCGGCGCTCAGGCCCCAGATGTTGTCCACTTCCTCGCCCACGCGCAGAATCTGCACCCCGGCGGGGGTGTCCAGACGCAGGGCATAGTAATGGGTCTCCTGTCCCATGGTTTCGCTTTCGCGGGTGCAGCTGCCGCTGCCCGATTCCAGAGCGGCTTTCACTTCGGGGCGGTCGGCGTGGTTTTCCAGCGCGCCGCTGTGGGCGTTGTCATACAAAACGGTGCCGTCCTGGGCGATCAGGGTGCAGCGCACACCGCTGTCATCCGCCAGCCGCGCCAGATCCTGGGGGTCACCGGAACCTGCCAGATCGTAGCCGTCCGCCACGGTGACGCACAGCGCCCGCAGGTAACGGTCCACCCGCTCGGTGTAGCTGTGCTGAAACAGTAAGGTGGCGGCGGTCAACGTAGCCAGTACGCACAGCACACCCACCAGGATCAGTCCCCGGCGGAAACGCAGGGTCATGCTCCGCGGCCGTACGCTGCGGCGTTCCTCGTCACTCATCGGCGCCCTCCGTGCTCAGCTTGTAGCCGACCTTGCGCACGGTGCGGATGGCTTCGCCCGCCGCGCCCAGTTTCTGGCGCAGGGTACGCACATGCATATCAATGGTGCGGGATTCCAGCAGGTCGTCGGTGTCCCACACTTCTTTCATGATCCGTTCCCGGGCCAGCACCTGTTCGGGGTGCTCCAGGAAAAGGTGCAGCAACGCATATTCTTTAAAGGTAAGCTCCACCGGGGCACCGTCCACCCGGACCGTGCGGGCCATATCATCCAGCACGATGGACCCGAAAGTCAGGGTCTTGGGGGTGGGGGCCGGTGCGGCTGCCGCAGCCCGGCGCAGCACCGCCTTCACCCGGGAGATAAACTCCATGATGCCGAAGGGCTTGCACAGGTAGTCGTCGGCGCCGTGATCCAGACCTTTGACCACGTCGATCTCGCTGGTTTTGGCGGTGACCATAATCACGGGAATGGCGCGGGTGGCCGGATCGGCCCGCAGCTTGTTCAGAATCTGGTAGCCGTCCTCGTCGGGCAGCATGACATCCAGAATCACCAGGTCAGGCGCTGCGCCCCGCAGGGCGGCCCAAAAACTGGCGCCGTCCTCGCAGCCGGTGGCTTCATAGCCGTTGGTCTGCAGGGCATACTGTTCCAGTTCCCGGATGCTGGCGTCATCTTCGACGATATAGATCATGAAAAATCAAAACTCCTTTTATTGCTGCCCGGCGTCGGCTGTGGCCGGAACGGGCGCGGATTCGGGGGTACCTTCCGCGGGGAAGGTATAGCGGTCACGGTATTTCTCGTACCGCTGTTCAAACTTCACGCTGCCGCCGTTTTTCAGGTGGTTCAGGTATTCGTGGGTGTCGAACTTGTCGTCGGCCACCTCGATCATGGCAACGGCGATGTTGGAGCAATGGTCGGCAATACGCTCGTAGGTGGTCAGCAGGTCATCCAGCACAAAGCCGTACTCGATGGTGCAGGTACCGGCCTGCAGACGGGCAATGTGGCGGGTCTTGACTTCGCGCACCAGGCCGTCCACCACTTCCTCCAGCGGTTCGATCTTGCCGGCAGCGTAGCAGTCGTGCTTCTGGAAGGCATCCACCGTGCGGTTCACGATGTCCTGCAGGGCGGCTTCCAGCACGGCCAGATCGTCCAGCGCTTCATCGCTGAAGCGGATCTTCTTGTCACGGATTTCCTCTGCGGCTTCCAGCAGGTTCACCGAGTGGTCGGAGATCCGTTCAAAGTCACCGATGGTATGCAGCAGGGTATTGATGGTGCGGTTGTCCGCCTTGCTCAGGGTACGGCCGGACAGCTGGACCAGGTAGGTGCCCAGGGCGTCCTCGTAATGGTCCACGGCGTCCTCCTTGCGGCGGACTTCGTCGGCAATGGCGTCATCCCATTTGCGGGTGGTGGACATGGCCTGCAGCAGTGCGGTGCGGCAGACTTCGGCCATGTCGCCGCCAACCAGCATGGCGCGGTTGATGGCGACGGCGGGAGTGGAGAGCAGACGCTCGTCCAGCAGGGTGTTTTCCTCGGGCTTTTTGTCGTCCGGCACCGTGAGGATGGCCAGCTTCACCAGCAGCTTGTTGAAAGGCAGCAGGATCGCCGTGGTGGTCAGGTTGAACACCGTGTGAATGATGGCGATGTTGAAAGCGTTGGCCTGGTCATGATAGAAGGAGAACTGGAATACGGCGTTCAGGGCATAGAACCCGCAGAGGAACACCGTGGTGCCGATAATGTTGAAATACAGGTGGATCATGGCGGTACGGCGGGCGTTCTTGTTGGCGCCGGCCGAAGAGATCAGTGCCGTGACACAGGTACCGATGTTCTGGCCCATGATGATGGGCATGGCGGCGGCAATGGACACGGCGCCCGTGGAGATGGACAGCGCCTGCAGAATACCCACCGAAGCGGAAGAAGACTGGATGATGGCGGTGAGCAATGCGCCTACCAGCACGCCCAGTACAGGGTTGGTGAAGGCCAGGAACAGATCACCGAACCAGGGGACATCGGCCAGGGGCGCGGTGGCACTGCTCATCAGGTCCATGCCGGTCATCAGGATGGCAAAGCCCAGGAAGATCTGGCCGATGCCCTTCTGACGCTCTTTGCCGAACATGAACAGGAGAATGCCCGTAAAGCCCAGCAGCGGGGCCCAGGCGTCGGGGCTGAGCATCTGAATAATGAAGCTCTCGCCCTGCAGGCCGGTCAGACTCAGCAGCCAGGAGGTGACGGTAGTACCCACGTTGGCGCCCATGATGACGCCCACCGACTGGTACAGATCCATCAGGCCGGAGTTGACGAAGCCGACCACCATAACGGTGGTGGCGGAACTGGACTGGATCACGGCGGTGACCGCCAGACCCAGCAGAAAGCCGCGCAGCGGGGAAGAGGTCATCTTGCTCAGAATGACCTGCAGCTTGCCGCCGGCCGTCTGCTCAAGATTTTTGCCCATGACGTCCATGCCATACAGGAACATCGCCAGGCCGCCCAGAAGTACGAAGATGTTGAAAATACTCATACAGGGACCATCCATTCTCTTATTTGGTTTGTAAAAACCGCGCGGCACACTGCCGCGCCCTATACCGTCCCCTATTATAATGTATTGCCGCCGCCCGGCACCAGCAGAGGACGGTAAATGTTTTGTAAAATCTGTGTAAAACGAGCCGCCTGCCGTCGCTTTTTGGCCAAAAGAGGGGTGAATTTTGCCTGTTTTTTACGTATTTTACAATTTCTTTGCATGGGAGCTGTACACTTTGCGCATTCTTTACGCCGATTGTACGCCACTATGGTCGATGCAAAAAAACATTCGCGGTACAATAAACGTGCTCCCGGACAAACGGGGGCAGCAAAACCGACAAAAGAACACTTGAATATTTGGTAAAAAGGGAGAAGAAATAGTTATGAAACGTACTTCTGTTGTTGCTTCTGTTCTGGCCGCTACCATGGCGCTGAGCCTGGCTGCCTGCGGCAGCACCGCTTCCACCAGCGAGTCCGCCGCCGCTTCCGAGAGCACTGCCGCTTCCGAGAGCACTGCCGCTTCCACCAGCGAAGCTGCCGAGTCCACCGAGGCTGCTGCCACCGGCGATTTCGACACCGAGCAGGACATCACCGTGATCTCTCGTGAGGACGGTTCCGGCACCCGCGGCGCTTTCATCGAGCTGACCGGCGTGGAAGAGAAGAACGATGCCGGCGAGAAGATGGACATGACCACCGAGGCTGCCGCCATCCAGAGCAGCACCAACGGCGTTATGACCGCTGTGGCCAACGATGAGACCGCCATCGGCTACATCAGCCTGGGCTCTCTGAACGACACCGTCAAGGCCGTCACCGTGGGCGGCGTGGAAGCCACTGCCGAGAATGTTTCCAACGGTACTTACACCCTGGCCCGTCCCTTCAACATCGTTACCAACGGTGAACCCACCGACGCTGTGGCCGTTGACTTCATCGCCTACTGCATGAGCCCCGACGGCCAGGCCCTGGCTACCGAGGAAGGCTACATCGGCGGCGAAGGCACCGAGTTCACCTCCACCCAGCCCAGCGGCAGCATCACGGTCGGCGGTTCTTCCTCCGTTTCTCCTCTGATGGAAAAACTCATCGAAGCCTACAAGACCGTCAACCCCAACGCCACCATTGAGATGCTGACCACCGACTCCACCACCGGTGTTACCGGCGCTTTGGACGGCACCTACACCATCGGTATGGCCAGCCGTGAGCTGAAGGATACCGAAACTGCCGAGGGTGCCACCGCCACCGTGCTGGCCATGGACGGCATCGCGGTTGTTGTGAACCCCGCCAACACCACCGCCGACCTGAGCGTTGACCAGATCAAGAGCATCTACACCGGCGAGGCCACTGTTTGGGCTGACGTCCAGTAAGTTCCGCATCCCCCAACGGCTGTTGCAGCTCCGGCAGTGACAGCCGCTTTTTATGGTAGGACCCATCGGTTTCCCCTTTGAACCCCAAGGAGCGTGTATAGGAAAAATGAAAACGAAAACCGCCAAGACCCGGGAATGGGTCATGCAGGGCGTGTTTACCGCCTGTGCCTGCATCTCGATCCTGGCCGTTGCGCTGATCTGTGTGTTCCTGTTTGCCAACGGTCTGCCCACCATCTTCAAGATCGGGCCCCTGAACTTCCTGCTGGGCACCACCTGGAAACCCGGCAACGATATCTACGGCATCCTGCCCATGATCCTGGGCTCCATCTACGTCACGGCGGGCGCTATCATCGTGGGCGTGCCCATCGGTCTGCTCACCGCCGTCTATATGTCCAAGTTTGCCTCTCCTGCCGTCAACAAGGTCATGCTGCCTGCGGTCCAGCTGCTGGCGGGCATCCCCTCGGTGGTGTACGGCTTCTTCGGCATGGTGGTCATGGTTCCTGCGGTGCAGGCCATGGTCAAGAGCGACTTCTTCAAGGATGTGCTGGGCGTCAAGAGCGGCAAGGGCATGAGCCTGTTCACCGCGGCCCTGCTGCTGGGCATCATGATCCTGCCCACCATCATCACGGTGAGCAAGGCCAGCCTGGACGCTGTGCCGGAAAGCTACTATGAAGGCAGCCTGGCTTTGGGCGCTACCCATGAACGCAGCGTGTTTTTTGCCGTACTGCCCGCTGCCAAGAGCGGTGTGCTCTCTGCGGTGATCCTGGGCATTGGCCGCGCCATCGGCGAGACCATGGCCGTGGTCATGGTGGCCGGCAACCAGACCTGGATGCCCAAAGGCCTGTTCCAGGGTCTGCGCACCATGACCTCCAACATCGTCATTGAGATGGGCTATGCCGCCGATCTCCACCGGGAGGCCCTGATCGCCACCGGCGTGGTGCTCTTCGTTTTCATTCTTTTGATCAACCTCTGCTTCAGCATCGTGAAAGGGGGCAGCAAAAATGCCTGAGATCACCATGAACGGCAAGGACAACGCTGCTGGTATGGGCAAGGTAAAAGCCCGCATGGTCTTCCCCGAAGGCAACCGCAACCGGACTTCGGCACGGCTGCAGGCCGGTATCCTGCGGTGGCTGGTGCGCCTGGCCGCTCTGCTCACCGCGGCGGTGCTGCTCTTCCTCATCGGCTATATCCTGGTCATGGGTATTCCCAACCTCAAACCCTCCCTGTTTGAGTGGGAATATAACTCCGAGAACGTTTCCCTCATGCCCGCCCTCATCAATACCGTGATCATGACGGCCTTTGCCCTGGTAGTGGCCACGCCTCTGGGTATCTTTGCAGCCATCTGGCTGGTGGAATACGCCAAGCGCGGCAACAAGCTGGTGCGGGTGGTGCGCGTCACCACCGAGACGCTGCAGGGCATCCCCTCCATCGTCTACGGCCTGTTCGGCATGCTGTTCTTTGTCACCCAGCTGAACTGGGGCTACAGCCTGATCGCCGGTGCCTTCACCCTGGCCATCATGGTGCTGCCGGTCATTATGCGCACCACCGAGGAAGCCCTCATCGCCGTGCCTGACTCCTACCGGGAAGGCAGCTTCGGCCTGGGTGCCGGCAAGCTGCGCACCGTGTTTACCATCGTGCTGCCCAGCGCCATGCCCGGTATTTTGTCCGGTATCATTCTGGCTACCGGCCGTATTGTGGGCGAGACCGCTGCCCTGATCTACACCGCCAGCTCGGTGGCCAAGATCCCCGAGAGCGTCTTCAGCTCCACCCGTACGCTGGCCGTCCATATGTACCTGCTCTCCAGCGAGGGCCTGCATGTGAACGAAACTTACGGCACCGCCGTGGTGCTGCTGGTGCTGGTGTTGGGCATCAACTGCCTGTCCAGCTTCATCGCACGCAAACTGGCCAAACATTGATTGTAAAGAAACAAGGGGTACTACCGTGAATAAATTCGAAGTGAAGAACATGGATCTGTACTACGGCAGTTTCCATGCGCTGAAAGATATCAACATTTCCATTCCCGAAAAAGAGATCACCGCGTTTATCGGCCCTTCCGGCTGCGGCAAATCCACCTTCCTCAAAAGCCTGAACCGCATGAACGACCTGGTGGAAGGCTGCCGTATTTCCGGCGATATCCTGCTGGACGGCGTGGATATTTATAAGGATAAGATGGATGTGAACGTGCTGCGCAAGCGGGTGGGCATGGTGTTCCAGAAACCCAATCCCTTCCCCATGTCCATTTATGACAACATCGCCTACGGTCCGCGCACCCACGGCATCCACAGCAAGGCCCAGCTGGACGAGATCGTGGAGCGTTCCCTGCGGGGCGCCGCCATCTGGGATGAAGTGAAGGACCGCCTGAACAAGAGCGCCCTGGGCATGTCCGGCGGCCAGCAGCAGCGCCTTTGCATTGCCCGCGCCCTGGCGGTGGAGCCGGAAGTGCTGCTCATGGATGAGCCCACCTCCGCGCTGGACCCCATCTCCACCTCCAAGGTGGAGGAACTGGCCATGGAACTCAAACAGAACTACACCATCATCATGGTCACCCACAACATGCAGCAGGCGGCGCGTATCTCGGATAAGACTGCCTTCTTCCTGCTGGGCGAACTGGTGGAGATGGGCCCGACCGAGAGCGTCTTTGCCACCCCGGTCGACAAGCGTACCGAAGATTACATCTCCGGCCGTTTCGGTTGATGGAAGGAGTACATTTTATGTCATTTTCTATGCCTTACAGCAGCCGCAAGGTGTATGATGCCGAGCTGATGCAGCTGGACACCATGCTGGCCCGGATGGGCCATGCGGCGGGCGGCGCCATCGAAAGCGCCATGACGGCCCTGCGCAACGGGGATATTGAACTGGCCCGCAGCGTAATTGCCCGGGACAGCGAGATCGACGCTGCCGAACATGAGATCGAGCACCGCTGCCTGACGCTGTTTTTGCGCCAGCAGCCGGTGGCCGGGGACCTGCGCAAGGTTTCCACGGCGCTGAAGATGGTCACCGACATTGAACGCATTGCCGACCAGGCCAGCGACATTGCCGAGATCACCCTGCACCTGCACCCCGAAGGGACCCACAGCGTGGGCGTGATGGAGGACCTGAACCGAATGGGCGAAATCGCCCTGCGGATGGTCAAGGATGCCATCGGCGCCTATGTGCAGGTGGACCTGTCTATGGCGGCCCAGGTCATTGCCAAGGACGATGACTGCGACGCCATGTTCCGCAAGATCAGCGGCGAGATCGCCAAATACATTGCCGAACACCCGGCCGATGCCGAAACGGCGCTGGATCTGTTTATGATCAGCAAATACCTGGAACGCCTGGGCGACCACGCCGTCAACGTGGCCGAATGGGTAGAATTCCTCAAGACCGGCGTACACAAATCGCGTAAGATCGTGTAACGTACGCCGCCAGCTATTGCCATTCCCTTATTTTCCTATACCAACCAGAGCGGGGACCGCAGTCATGCGGCCCCCGCTTTGGTTATAGGCGCCTCAAAGAGGGAAACGGGCCTGCACGGCGGCAGATGCCCGGTTACGCAGGCTCCATCCACAGGACCCATTAAATAAGGAAAGGCGTGCAGAACCGTCAGACAAATTGTGTGAGGAATCTATAAATGTATACAGAATCCGGTTGATTCCCGGCCGCCGCTGCGGTACAATAGGAACAATCTTAAAACCAACCGCAAAGGAGCGCTGCATCATGCCGCATACCGAAACCATGCTGGAAAGCAAGGAAATTTTCAATGGCCGGGTCATCCGCGTGACGCTGGACACCGTCCGCCTGGAAAACGGGAACACCAGCACCCGCGAGGTGGTCCATCACCACGGGGGCGCCTGCATCCTGCCGGTGGATGACCAGGGCAATGTCTACATGGTCCGCCAGTTCCGTTATGCCATGGGTGAGGAGATCTGGGAGCTGCCCGCAGGCAAACTGGAAGCGGGGGAGGACCCCTTTGAGGCTGCCAAGCGGGAACTGGGCGAAGAGTGCGGCCTGACCGCCGACCATTTTGTGGATCTGGGCGTGGTGTACGCCACGGTGGGCTACGACAGTGAGAAAATCTACGTCTGGGCCGCTACGGGGCTGCACCCGGTGGATCAGCATCTGGACCCGGATGAGTTCCTGGATGTGGTCAAAATGCCCTTTGAACAGGCGCTGAACATGGTGCTGGACGGCACCATCCGGGACTCCAAGACCCAGGTTGGCCTGATGAAATACGCGCTGGTGCGTGATAAAGCGTGAACGGTGTTGAAATTCTGGACCACGGCACCCGGGTGCTGACAGCGCCGGGGGCAGGCTTTGGCACCGACGCGCTGCTGCTGGGGCGGTTTGCCCGGCCCCGGACGGGGGAGCGGGCGCTGGACCTGTGCAGCGGATGCGGCATTGTGGCACTGCTCTGGCATGATCAGGGTCACCGCGGCCCCTGCACGGCCCTGGAACTGGACCCTGATGCCAGCGCCCTCTGCGCCGAAGCGGTACGGCAGAACGAAGCGGAGCATATCACCCCGCTGTGCGCGGACCTGCGGGACTTCTGCCGGGCCGGGCAGGAACAGGGACGGTATGATTTTGCTGCCTGTAACCCGCCTTATTTTGCCGCCGGACCCCGCAGCCCCGATCCGGTACGGGCGGCGGCCCGCCATACCGACAGCTGCACCCTGACCGATGCGGTGGGGGCTGCTGCCCGGGCTTTGCGGGAGGGCGGCCGGTTTGTGCTTTGCCAGCGTCCGGACCAGCTGGTGGAAGTGCTGTGCGCGCTGCGCGCCGTCCGGTTGGAACCCAAACGACTGGCCTTTGTACGCCAGCGCCCCGGCAGTACGCCGTGGCTTTTTGTGGTGGAGGCCCAGAAAGGCCGCCGCCCGGGCCTGCGCCTGGAAGAGGACCTTGTGATCGAGACCGGCGCGGCACGATATGGAACACGATAGGAGGAACTTCCCATGGGATTGTTTAATTTTAATTTTGACCGGCCGGGGCCGGGTATTCGCCCCGATACCCCCCGCAAAAAAGGCGTTGCCCGCTTCTTTGAGCTGCTGGGCCGTGACCTGACCTCTTACTGGCTGGCCAGTTTTCTGGCAGTGATCAGCGCCCTGCCCTTTGCGCTGGGGGTCTGGTTCTCGGTGGTGACCCACGCCATTGCCCCCATGCTGCTGGCGGGCGTTCTGGGCGGTATGATCGCCGCGCCCCAGATCAGCGGCCTGCAGGATACCATCCTGCGCAGCCTGCGGGATGAACCCGGTTACTGGTGGAATACCTACCGCCGCGCCTGGAAGCGCAACGTCAAGGCTTCTCTGGTGCCGGGCGCGCTGGGCGGCCTGGTGCTGGCGACCCAGCTTTTCTCCGCCGCGCATCTGGATACCGCCCAAAGCTCCCTGATGCCGGTGGCCCTGCTGGTGGGGGCTGTGCTGCTGGCCGGTCTGGCCCAGTACGTGTTCTCCCAGGTGGTATTGCTGGAAATGCCCTTTGGCTCCATCCTCAAAAATTCCGTCTTCCTGTTCCTGGGGTATCTGCCCTGCACCCTGCTGGGCGTGCTGTGGCAGCTGCTTTACTGGGGCGTTGTGGCACTGTTCTGGCCCCTCAGCTCCTTCCTGATCGTGATCGCCGGTTTCTGGCTGCCGGCGCTGCTCAGCCTGATGGCCATTTACCCCATGCTGGACAAGAGCTTCCACGTGGAAGAAACCGTCAAAAAAATGCGGGACGAACAGCTGGAAAATCAGAACAACGAGAAATAATTCTGACGGGGGACTGCTTCGGGCGGACCCCCGTCTTTTTGTTTCGTCGCCTTGCGCGGGCAGGGCAAAAAGGGTATAATAACAAAATAGGCGAACTATAGCGTAAAGGGGGAAAATGGCATGAAAATCCTGCTCATCCACTGTCATTACCGGCTGCCGGGCGGGGAAGATGCCGTTTTTGCCGCCGAACGCGCGTTGCTGGAACGCCGGGGCCATACGGTGATCGTCTGTGAACACAGCAATGAGGAAGCCGCCCACGGCCTGGCCAAACTGCTGCTGCCCCTGCGGGCGGTATGGAACCGCGCAGCCGTCCGGGAAGTGCGGGCGCTGATTGCGCGGGAAAAGCCCGACGCCATCCACATTCATAATACCCTGCTGCTGCTCAGCCCCGCCGTGGTGCGCGCCGCCAAACAAAGCGGCGTGCCGGTGGTGCAGTCGCTGCACAATTTCCGGCTGTTCTGCCCCAACGGCATTCTGTTGCGGGACGGCAAAGTTTGCGAGGACTGCCCGCATCACGGGCTTTCCTGTGCGCTGCGCCACCGCTGTTACCGGGGCAGCCTGGCACAGACGGCGGTGGTGGCGGCTGCCTACGCCCTGCACCGCCGGTTGGGAACCTGGCGGGGGGTTACCATGGTGGCCCTGACGGAATTTGACCGCCGCAAACTGCTGGAATTCAACCGGGAACGCCCGCTTTTTGATGCCGAGCGGCTGGTGGTCAAACCCAATCCCGTCTGTGTGGAAAACAGGGAAGTACTGCTCTGGCAGGAACGCAAGCCACAGATGCTGTTTGCCGGTCGGCTGGAGGAACTGAAAGGCCTGCCCACCGTGCTGGAAGCCTGGCAACAGCTGGGAGAGAACGCCCCCCAACTGCTGGTAGCGGGGGAAGGTCCCCTGGGGGATTGGGCGCGGCAGAATGCCGGGCCGAAGGTCCGTTTTTTGGGCCAGCTGCCCCCGGCGGAACTGCACCGGTATATGGCCGAAAGCCGCGCGGTGATCGCCGCCAGCCTTTGTTATGAAAGTTTTGCGCTGGTCCCGGCGGAAGCCCATGCCCTGGGTACGCCGGTGCTGGCCAGCGATCTGGGCAACGTGGGGGCCTCGGTGCGCCCCGGCATCGACGGGCTGCGCTTTGCTCCCGGCAATGCCGCCGCCCTGGCAGGTGCCGTCAAGGCATTGTCGGCCATGCAGTTTGACTGCACGGCCATTGCCGCCGCGGCCCGCCGCACCTACAGTGAAGAAGAAAACTACCGCGCCTTGCTGCGCCTGTATACAGGAAAAGAAGAACGATGAATCAATTGTATCGCGCCCTGCACATGCCGCCTGCCCGGCTGCTGCGCAAATTATCGGGCGAAAAAGAGATCTATACCATCGCGGTGCGCCCCATTCCCACCCTGGAAGGCACCGAAGCCCTGCCCGCCCTGGGCGGCACGGCATATACCCAACTGCCCGGCCGGGAAGGGTTCTGGTACGCCGACCCGCTGCTGTACCGCCGGGGCGGAAAACGCTACCTTTTTGCCGAGGCCATGGACCTGACCGCCGGCAAAGGGCGTATTGAAGTGTGCGAACTGTACGACGACGGCACCGCCGACGAGTGGCAGGTGGCGCTGGAAGAAACATTCCATCTTTCCTTCCCCACGGTGTTTGACTGGAACGGCGATACCTGGATGATCCCCGAAACCGGCAATGACCACAGCCTGCGGCTGTACCGCTGCCGGGAATTCCCCGACCAGTGGGAACTGGTGCAGCGTTTTGCCGTGGAGGAGGAACTGTGCGATACCATTCTGGTGGACCGCACGGCGGGTGCCCTGACCCTGTTGTGCAGCGAGACCAAGCCCGACAACCAGCTTTATGTGCGGTGGCGCCGGTATACCCTGAGCCACCCTGCCGAACCGGCCCCGGCCTTGCCCGGCACCGAGCCGCCGGAACCTTCCGACGAGCCGTTTGTGCTGCAGGCGGACGAAGCGTTCAACCTGCAACACCGGGAATTTGACCTGGTCAGCCGCAACGCGGGGCCGCTTTTTGTGCTGGGGGAACAGGTCATTCACCCCACCCAGGTCAGCACCAAGGTGGATTACGGTGTCTATCTGCAATTTTCGGCCCGGCGCGGCAACTCCGAGGTGCCGCTGTGCGCTGCAATGCCCCAGAGCGTATCCATCCAGGGATTGAACCCGGATGATGTGATCGGTATTCACACCTATTGCCGCGACGATGTGCTGGAAGTCATTGATGCGCGGTATCTTACAAAGGTAAAGGCACAGGCATGAAAACCATTGCAATCCCGCAGTTTTACTGCGGACCTTCGGGCCGTAAAGGCCTGTATAACCGGCAGGAAGTGGGTCTGGCCCGGGCGTTTGCGGCGCTGGGGGCCCGCGGCATTGTGCTGTACCCTGCGCCGGATGCGGATTCCCCCACGGTGGAAGAACCGGAACCCAACGTAAAGATCTATTATCTGCCGGTGCGGGCCTTGGGTTCCCAGGCGTTTTACAAAAGCTGGCAGGTGCTGCTGGACGAACGGGTGGACGCTGTGCATGTGATGGGGGATAACTCCCCCGGGGTGCCGTCCCTCTACCGGTTCTGCCGGCGTCACGGCATTCTGTTCTACAGCCAGCTGGGGGCGCTGAAAAGCGCTTCCAACCACAAGGCGGTGCGCGCCGTTATGGACCTGCTGCTGCGCCGCAATCTGGCTATCTACAAAAAAACACCCACCTACGCCAAAACACCGGCGGTGGCGGCGGAACTGGCTTCCTTTGGGGTGCCTTGTGCCGGGCTGATGCCCGTGGGGCTGGATACCGCCATTATCCCCGATGTGCCGGCGGAGCGGGACAAGCTGCGTGGCGCGGTGGGGCTGGACCCGGCGGCGAAAATCTTCATTTTTGTAGGCCGGCTGGACCCCTACAAGCGCCCGCTGGACCTGGTGCCGCTGCTGCAGGCGGCGCCGGACTGGCAGGCGGTGGTCATCGGGCGGGGCAGTCAGAGCGACGCTCTGCGGGCTGCGCTGAAACAGGCGGGCCTGACCGACCGCTGCCGGTTGATCCCCCAGCTGCCCAACACGGCGGTGCATGTGTATTACCATGCCTGCAACGCTTTTGTGAACCTGAACGAGCAGGAAATTTTCGGCATGAGCCTGCTGGAAGCCATGTATGCGGGCTGCCCGCCGGTGGCCCGGCATGCACCCGGTCCCGACCTGATCATTGAGGACGGGATCAGCGGCATCCTCTGCGACAATGTGGCCCAGATGGCGGCTGCGCTGGCGCGGGTGGATGACGAGATGGGGGCCGCCGCGCAAAAACGGATCAATGAGCATTTTTTGTGGCAGAACAGTGCCGAACTGGCCCTGACGCTGCTGCCTAAAAAACGGGAGGCTGCCCATGGACAACGATAACGCGCTGGTAGAAGCGGCACGCAACCTGTATAAAGGGCTGCGGTTCGGCATCAAATACCGCGGCGTGAAGGTACTGGAGGCCGAAGCCGGCAATGAACTGGCCCGGGCGGCCATCCTGCGGGGGGAACCCTTTGTGTTCGGCCGCTGCGGCGCTACCGAGATGCGCACCGTGGCCGACTGGTTGGAACACGGCGGACATTTTACCGACCGTACCCGCCAGGATATCCAGAACCTGTCCGGGGTGTTCCCCACCGACGACGCCACCCTGGTCCGCTTCTGCCAGTATTATGTGGACTGCGTTCACAATGCCGATTTGCTGGCACTGTGGGACGTGGGCGCCGAACGGCAGGTCATCCGGGAATGCCGGGGCACGCTTTTTACCAAGCTGCGGGCTCTGGAACCCTACTACCATGCCCAGCCCTGGAGTGCGGCACTGGCAGGCAAAAAAGTGCTGGTGGTGCATCCCTTTAAGGCGACCATTCTGCAGCAGTATGCCCGGCGGGAACAGCTTTTTCCCGGCACACAGATTCTGCCGGAATTTGCCTCGCTGACGGTGGTGCAGGCAGTGCAGGGACTGGCCGGGCAAAAGACCGGCTACAACAGTTGGTTTGATGCCCTGGCGGCCATGGAGGCCGAGATGGATGCCGCCGACTACGAGGTAGCCATTATCGGCGCCGGGGCGTACGGCCTGCCGCTGGCCACCCATGCCCGGGATACCGGCCATGTGGCCATCCAGATGAGCGGCGCCACCCAGCTGCTTTTTGGCATCAAGGGCAAACGGTGGGACGACCATCCGGTGATCGGTAAGCTGTACAACGACGCCTGGGTGCGCCCTGCCGAAAGCGAAGGCATTGCCCGGCGGGAAACCGTGGAGGGCGGCAGCTACTGGTAAACGGTTTTGTTGTATTTATTAGAGTTCCTTCGGTTCCTTCTTTGCAAAGGCGTGCGGCAGCAGCCCGGTTAGGGCAAGGTGCGGTTTGCCGGAAGCGGAAACGGACCGGGTTTATAATTAGAGTTTCTTCGGTTCCTTCTTTGCAAAGGCATGCGGCGGCAGCCCGGTAAGGGCAAGGCGCAACTTGCCGGAAGCGGAAACGGACCGGAAAGTATAATTAGAGTTTCTTCGGTTCCTTCTTTGCAAAGAAGGAACAAAAAGGAAGGTTTCACCATGCGCATTCTGATGATCAGCAACCACCTGGGCGTACAAAGCGGTGTGCAGCGCTATGTGCAGAATCTGCTTTTGCACCTGAACACCGACCGTTACCGGGTGGACCTGTTTGTGGGGCAGTGCCCGCCCGACCAGGCCAGCACCGCCCCCGCGCTGGAAGCCAAAGGCGTGCGCATTTTTGCGGTGCCCGACCATAAAAAAGACCGCATCCGGGCCTTGTGGCACCACCTGCGCACCCATAAAGAGTACGATATCATCCACTACCATACCGCCAGCAAGATCGGTGCGCCGGTCTGCGGTATGATGCGGCTGCTCTGCCCCCGGGCCAAAATCATCGTCCACAGCCATATCGTCTACCCGCCCATGACGCTGACCTGGCGTGCCGCCCACGGCGTGTACCAGCTGTTTGCGGATTACTTCTTGGGCTGCGGCGTGGCGGCGGGACGGTTTGTGTTCGGGGACCATATCGACCGCAAACCTAATTTTTCGGTGGCCTGCAACGCGGTGGACCAGGGTCGCTTCCATCCCGACGCTGCGGCCCGCGCCGCTACCCGTGCCCGGTACGGCATCGGCGATGCCGACCGCCTGGCCGGGTTTGTGGGGCGGCTGAACCACCAGAAAAATCCCTTGTTCCTGATGGAGGTCTTTGCGGCTATGGCCGCTGCGGACCCTGCGTGGAAACTGCTGCTGGTGGGCACCGGGGAAAAAGAACCCGAAATGCGCGCCGCCGCAGCCCGCCACGGCCTGACCGACCGGGTGATCTTTGCGGGGGTACAAAGCGATGTGCCCGCCTATATGAACGCCTTTGACCTGTTTCTGCTGCCCAGCAATTTTGAGGGCAGCCCCGTGACCCTGGTAGAGGCCCAGGGCTGCGGCGTACCGTGCCTGGCGTCCACCAATGTGCCGGACGACGGCGCCGTGACTGATCTGGTGCATTTTCTGCCGCTGGAGGCACCGCTCTCCCAGTGGGCGGAAACGGCCCAACAGATCGCCGGGCAGGGGAACCACGCCGACCACTGGACGGAACTGGCCGCTGCCGGTTACGAGCTGCACACCGCCGCCCACCGCATGGAACAACTGTATGACCAACTGGGAGGGACCGCATGATCTACGCAGAACTGGCCGGAGGGCTGGGCAACCAGATGTTTATCTACGCCTTTGCCCGGGCATTGGGGCTGCGCTGCGGGGAACCCGTCACGCTGCTGGACCGTCAGGACTGGCGGGACGGCGCCCCCGCCCATACCGTCTGTGCGCTGGATGCGCTGAACCTGGCGCCGGAGGTGAAAATTTTGGCTCAGCCGGGTTTTGCCAAACAACACCTGAAACGGCAAAACACCGCCAAAGCCCTGATGATCAAATACGAACAGCGCCAGGGGCTGATGGCCCGGGACTGGAACGGGTGGGAACGCCGCTGTGCCCCGCTGCTCAACCGGCTGGGGGTACACTTTGCCACCGACGGCTATACCCCGGTACACCGTGGTACCGCCCGGGATTTTCTGGCCTGGGGCTACTTCCAGAGCGAAGGCTATTTTGCGGATTTTGCCCCCACCATCCGCCAGGAACTGCGGGCCAAACAGCCGCCCGCGGGGGAATGGGCCGATAAGATCCGGGCTGCCGCCTGGCCGGTGGCGCTGCACCTGCGCCGGGGGGACTACTGCAAACCGGAAAATGAGATCCTGCAGGTCTGTACCCCGGCTTACTACGCCCGGGCCGCCGCCGCGGTTGCCGCCGCGCACCCGGATGCCACCGTTTTTGTCTTTTCCGACGATGTGGACTGGGCCCGGGAACATCTGGACACCGCGGGCCTGCCCGCCGTGTTCATGCCCCGGGGGGACGCCGTGGGGGATATGAACCTGATGGCCCTTTGCCGGGGGTTCATCCTCAGCAATTCCACCTACAGCTGGTGGGCCCAGTACCTGGCCGCGCCGGGGCGCGAAACCTGGGCGCCCGACCGGTGGTACGCCCACACCAAACGATCCGCGCTGTACCAGCCGGACTGGCAGCTGATCAAGACCGACTAAACAGGAAAGAGGTGCCGGTATGCCGCTGTTTTCCATCATCATCCCGGTGTACAACGTGCAGAACTATCTGGCCGCCTGCGTCAAAAGCGTGGCCGAACAGGAAGGCCCGCAGGACTGGGAGTGCATCCTGGTGGATGACGGTTCCACCGACATGGGCCCGCAGCTTTGCGATGCCTTTGCCGCCGAAATTCCCGGTGTGCAGGTCATCCACCGCCCCAACGGGGGATTGGCTGCCGCCCGCAACACCGGGCTGAAAGCCGCCACGGGGGAGTGGGTGCTTTTTCTGGACAGCGACGATGCCATGGCCCCGGGGCTTTTGGCGGCGCTGCGCCGGGAACTGGCCGCCCACCCCGGGTATGACTGGTATGTGGGCAAGCATCTGGAATGGCTGCCCGACGGAACCCTGACCGAACACGAGGGGCTGCGGCTGCTGCCCGGCCCCTTTGACAGTACCGACTACGCCGAGCGGCTGCATGTGCTGTATGCGGCAGGGCACTGGTCGGTGTGGAAATACTGCCTGCGCCGCGCCTGGCTGCGGGAAAACCGCCTGCGGTTCTGGCCCGACGTGCGCTGGGCGGAGGACTGGCCCTTTGACCTGCTGCTGCTGACCCGGTGCGAGGGCATCTATTTCCTGGATGTGGTCTTTACCCATTACCGGGTGGGGCGGCAGGGCAGTCTGCTTACCGACGCCAAAAACCTGCCCAAGCGGTTCAAGGCGCTGGTGGCTGCCCAGCGGCACCTGGCCACCCTGGCGGCCGCCGGCCATGTGGACACCGCAACCTACGCCGTGATGCGCAACGCCGCGGCCGATGTGTTCTGGCCCCAGGTCCGCACCGCTGCCGTGCCGGACACTTCGATCCGGCGCGCCTGCCTGCCGTATCTGCGGCAACTGCGCCCCCTGTACGCCTACGGCACCGAGGTGAATACCCGCCGTGACTGGCGGCTGTTCCGCACCATGATGCGGTGGTTCGGCCCGCGTTTTACGCTGTGGCTGGCCGCCTGCCGCAAGAAAGGATAACCTGTTTTGCGAACCAAACGTACCCTTATCAATATGGCTTACGCGCTGGGTTCCAGCCTGCTGCTGCTGTTGCTGGGCCTGGTCACCCGCAGACTGCTGGTCTATAACTTCGGCACCCAGATCAGCACGGCGTCCCAGGTGGTCACCCAGCTGTTCAACTTCTTTTCCATTGCCGAGTTCGGCGTGGGCAGCGTCATCAGCTACCGTCTGTATGAACAGATCGCTGCCAAGAATGTGGAAAAAATCAGCAAGTACATGTCCATGTACAAGTGGGCCTACCGGGCGGTGGGTCTGGCCATTGCGGTGCTGGCGCTGTTGGGCGCCGCCGCATTGCCCTGGATCATGCCCGATGTGCCCCTTTCCACCGGCTACACGGTCTACGGCCTGAATGTGATTTCCACGCTGTGCAGCTATTTTCTGGTCACCCGGCGGCTGATGTACACCTGCACCCAGCAGGGGTACCTCTGCACCCGCATCGACTTCTGCTTCAACGTGCTTACCTCGCTGGCCAAAATTGCCGTTTCGCTGTGGCTGCCCAACTATGTGCTCTATTTCAGCGTGTCCATCGTCTGCAACGTCTGCGCCAACCTGGTGGTGGCCCGCCGGTTCCGCAAGGACTTCCCCTATGTGCATGACGTCAAGGTCACCTTCCGGGACTTCAAGGAACTGGGCATCTTCCACGATTTGCGGTATTATCTGGTGCACCGGCTGTCCAACACCATCTATGGCTCGTCGGATACCATCGTCACCTCCCGCATGGGTGGTTCGGTCCAGACCACCCTGCTGGGCAACTATACCAACATCTCTACCAGCGCCACCGACCTGGGCAACAAGGTCATGGACAGCTTTGCCGCGGCCATCGGCAATATCGTTTACGACAAAACGGCCGCTGCCAACGACCACGACAAACAGGTGTTCTGGGGCATGGACCTGTTCAGCTATCTGTTTGCCAGCTTTGTGGCCACCGCCTACTTCTGCCTGTTCCAGCCCTTTATGGCGGCCTGGATGGGGGACGACTGGCTGCTGCCCATGGGCTTTGTGCTGGTGTTCTGCCTGAATGAATACGTGGGCTGGAACCACCGCATGCTGGGGTCCTACCGGGCCGTGCTGGGGCATTTTGAACAGGACCAGTGGTTCATGGTGGCCTCGGCAACTGTCAACCTGGCCCTCAGTTTTGCGCTGTTCCCGCGGTTTGATGTCACCGGTGCGCTCATTGCCACGGTGGTGGCCCACTGCATTATGTGGGCAGGGCGGATTCTGGTGGTGTTCCGGCAGTATATGCGGGGCAGCATGGGGCATTATCTGCGGATGCAGGGGCTGCATCTGGTCACGCTGGCCCTGTGCATGGGCGGCACCTGGGCCGTCTGTGAGGCAGTGCCCCTGCAGGGCTGGCTGGGATTGATCCCCCGGGCCGTTATCGTATGCATTCTGCCCAATCTGCTCAACCTGGTCGTCTACGGCTGGGGCAGTGATGCCGCTTATCTGCGCGGATATGCCGCGCGTATTCTGCGGGCAAGGAGGAACCGGTCATGAAACAACCGCGTGTGGCGGTGCTTTACCTGTGTACGGGCGCGTACCGGGTATTCTGGCACGATTTTTACCCCAATTTCAAGGAATATTTTCTGCCGGATTGTGAACGCACCTTCTTTGTGTTCACCGACGCCGAAACCATTGATTACGAGGACCAGCCTGATGTGCGGCGGATTCCTCAGCAAGCGCTGCCCTGGCCGTACAGCACCATGCAGCGGTTCGATGCTTTTCTGGGGCAGGCGGACCGGCTGGCCGGGTACGATTACCTGTTTTTTGCCAATGCCAACCTGCGCTGCCTGCGGGATGTCACCGCCGGGGAACTGCTGCCCGATGCTGCCCGGGGCCAGGTGCTGACGGTGGTCTGCCATCTGCCTTATTACGGCAAAAATCCCATCTTCCACCCCTATGAGCGCCGCCGCAAAAGCCGGGCGGGCATCCCCTACAACTGCGGTACCTGGTATGTGGCGGGCGGGCTCAACGGCGGGCAAAGCGCGGCCTACCTGGACCTGTGCCGGGAACTGAAGGCACGTACCGATGAGGACCTGAGCCACGGGGTGATTGCCCGGTTTCATGATGAAAGCCAGCTGAACCGGCTGGTGGCCGAACAGCCCGGACGGTTCCGCATTCTGGGGCCGGAATACTGCACCCCGGAGGAAACCCCCACCGGGCAGGAAGCCATCCGCATCATGCAAAAGTCCCGGTATATCAAAGTGGACCCGGTGAGGACGGCCTCCCGGCCGCAGAATTTGCTGCAGCGCAAGTGGGAGGCTTTCTGCCTGAACTGGCTGCCCTACCTGTGGTGGGCGCGGGATACCCTGCTGCGGCGCCGGGTGGAAAATAACACAAAGGAAGATTCGGTTTGACAACAACACAGAAAAACCGGCTTGCGAAAAGCGCCCTGTGGCTGCTGACCGCTGCGGCTGCGGCCGCCATGGTACGCAGCCTGTTTGTGGGGCTGGAAATTGACGAAGAATACGCCCTCTCCCTGGGGTTCCGGCTGGTCAGTGGTGACCGGCTGTTTGCCACCATGTGGGAACCGCACCAGCTCAGCGCCCTGACCACGGCGCCGCTGGTGGCGCTTTTCCTGGGGGTGACCGGCGGCACCACCGGCCTGCTGCTGTTCGTGCGGGTGGTTATGCTGCTGGTCAAGGCGGGGCTCAGCTTCTGGTTTTACCGCAGTCTGCGGGGGGCACTGGGCGGCAGGGCCGCCTGGCTGCTTGCCCTGGGGCTCTTTGTCTTTACGCCCAAGTGGTTTTTGGGGCCGGATTATGTCAGCCAGCAGTTTCACTATACGCTGGCGGCTTTTTTGTTCTGGTACGGCTACTTTGCCCCCGGACCCCGGCAGGGGCAGGGAATATGGCGGGTGGCCGCCGGGGCGGTGTGCGCCTGCCTGAGCTTTTTGGCCTATCCCCAAAGTGTGGCGGCGGCGCCGGTGTTCCTGGTGGGCATGGTGGTGCTGGCCCGTTCCGGCAAACGGAGCATCCCCCGGGGGGCCGTGGTGTTTGCGGTGACCTGCGGTGTCTGCGGGGGGGCGTTCCTTCTCTGGGCGCTGCAGGGCATGGCCTTTGATTTTGCTGCGCTGCTGGAACGGATCACGCTGGTGCTCAATGACCCGCAGTATGACTTTACCGCCGGGGAGCGGTTGGCTGAACTGACCGGGCAGGCCCTGGCTGTGGTGCGGTTCAGTGCGCTGCCGCTGGCAGGGACTGCCCTTCTTACCGCCCTGTGGGTGGTGCGCTGCCGCCCCGGTGTGGTGCGCAGTGTGGAAACCGCCCTCTGGCTGTATACCGGGCTGCTCGGTGTATGGTGCCTGCTCTGGGCCCTGCGGGAGGAAGGCCTCGACTACCGTCATGTTTATCTGGCGGCCACGCTGGCGGGCGGCTGGACCTTCTGGGCGGACCGCCGCCGGGCCCAGGACCGCGGTGTGCGGCAGGTCCTGTTCTGGCTGGGCTGGCTGCCGGGAGTGGCGGCCTACCTGATGATTTTGCGCTCCACCCTCATTGCGCTGCCCACGACCTTTATGTATCTGTTCTGGCCGGCGGTCTGCGGTGCGGCGGCGCTGGCCCTGCGGCACCCGGTGTTCCGTGCCGGGCGCTGGGGCCTGGCGGCGCTGCTGACGGTATTGCTGCTTTACCCCACGGTGTCCCGCCTGTGGCTGGTACAGGTGACCGGCTGGAAACCCCACAGCCTGGCCGATACCACCCTGGTCCGCATCGAGAATGGCCCCGCCAAAGGCATCTGGGCCGACGAGAAAGCCGCCGATATGCAGGAATGCCTGTACGAAGCCCTGGCACCCTATGGGGGAAAACAGCTGCTGCAGGCCATTGGGGAACAGCATGGACTGGGCTTTTTGATGGCCGACGGCACCATGACCGTGGCCCAGGCGTCGGTGATTTCGGGCACCGACAGCGACCCGCGCTTTGTGCAGTATTACGAGGAAATGCCCGAAAAACTGCCCGATGTGATCCTGTACGACGATGCCGAAGTGCGGGATATGGCGGCTTTCCACGCCTGGATCGAGGAAAACCTGCCTCTGGCGGACCGGTATACGGTCACCCACGGCACGGCCAGCCTGCAGGTACTGGTGGTGGATAAGGGCGCTTGATAGAACGCCGGGCGCATTGCGATGAACTCTGTTTTGTGCTATGCTTAAACAAAATTCTGCTTGTATGGAATCAAAGGAGCCTGACCGATGGAAAAACTGCTGGTATTCATCCCCGCTTATAACTGTGAAAAACAGGTGCCCCGGGTGCTGTCCCAACTGCTGGACGCCCGGGTGGCGCCGTGGGTCGGCGAATGCATCGTCGTGAACAACCGTTCCACCGACGGCACCGAGAAAGCCGTGCAGGACTGGCGCCGCCGCCATCCCGATGCACCGGTGCGGCTGCTGAGCAACGATAAAAACTATGGTCTGGGCGGCAGCCACAAGGTGGCTTTCGGCTATGCGGTGGCCCACGGGTATGACCACCTGGTGGTGCTCCATGGGGACGACCAGGGCGCTATCGCGGACCTGCTGCCCATCCTGCAGGACGGCACCTACAAAAAATATGATTGCTGCCTGGGCTCCCGCTTCATGAAGGGCAGCCGCATCCAGGGGTACAGCACCCTGCGCGTGGTGGGCAACCATGGCTTCAACGCGCTGTTCACCCTGGTGGCGCGCCGCCGCATCACCGACCTGGGCAGCGGACTGAACCTGTATGACGTAGCCTCCCTGAAAAACGGCTACTACAAAAAATTCCCCGACACCCTCTATTTCAACGACTGCATGATCCTGGCCCAGTGCCAGCTCAAGCAGAAGGTTCTGTTCTTCCCCATCAGCTGGCGGGAGGAAGACCAGGTCAGCAACAACAAGCTTACCAGCTTCGGCATCAGCCTGCTCAAACTCTGCGGGCGGTACCTGCGCAGCCCCCGTGCCTTTGTGGAACGGGAATGGCGCACCACCATCATTGACGATTATACCTACACCGAAATCCCGGTGCAGCAGTAAGGAGGAACTCTCATGAAAGTGTTGGTAACGGGCGCTGCCGGCTTTATCGGCGGCCAGCTGTGGCATGCGCTGTGGAAGCGCGGCGACGAAGTCGTGGGCATTGACAACTTTTCCTACGGCAACCTGGATAACCTGAAGTTTGAGGACCACGATTTCGGCCCCGAGGTGCGCCGCATGGACATCCGGGACCGGGAAGCCATCCCGGCTCTGTTTGAGGCCGAAAAATTTGATGTAGTGTACAATATTGCGGGCATCGCGCCGCTGCCGGACTGCCAGAGCGACCCCGTCCAGGCGGTGGAAGTGAACACCCTGGGCCTGGTGCATCTGCTGGAATGTGCCCGCCGCACCGGCGTCAAGCAGCTGGTGCAGGCATCCACCAACGCCATGTATGAGAACGAAACCCAGTTCCCCACGGTGGAAAATTCCTTCAACCCGCCCACGCTCATCTACCCCAACACCAAATACTGCGGCGAGCGGTTCTGCCAGAGCTTTGCCGATACCTACGGCATGACGGTGACCTGCCTGCGGTTTGCCAACGTCTACGGCCCCCATATCGACTGCCTGCGCAAGCAGCCGCCGTTTGTGGGCTATATGATCCGGGAACTGTACTATGGCCGTACGCCGGAATTCCACTCCGACGGCAACCAGCGCCGGGATTACATCTATGTGGATGACCTGATCGCCCTGGCCCTGCGGGTGGTGGAACAGCCCCAGCCCGGCTTTGACGCGGTGAACGTTTCCAGCAACCAGAGCTACTCGGTGCGGGAACTGTACGCCACCGCCTGCCGCCTGATGGGCAAGGAGATCGAGGCCAAATACTGCCCCTCCAGCCATTATTGGGCCAAATACCCCGAACTGTACGGCGGGGCCTACGGCATCAAGGAAGAGATCCTCGACCACGAGGTGAACAAGTTCAGCCTGTGCGACAATGCCCACGCCAAAGAAGCCTACGGCTGGGTGCCCCAGGTGGATATCGAGACCGGCCTCTCCCGCGTGATCGAGGAAGAGTGCAGGATGTTGGCTGCCCGGGACAACGCCTGAGCGCCGCCGGAAAGGAGCCGCCTTATGTCCAAACTGCATCTGATCCTGCCCATGGCGGGCCGCGGCAGCCGCTTTTTTGAAAACGGCTTTGTCTGCCCCAAACCGCTGATCGAAATTCACGGCAAGCCCTTCTTTTACTGGGCGGCCCGCAGCGTGGAAAAGTTCGTGGACTGCGCCGACCTTACCTTTGTGGTGCTGGAAGAGCACATCCGGGATTTTGCCATCGACCGGAAGATCCGGGAATACTGGCCGGATGCCCGCATTGTGGCCCTGCCGGAGGTAACGGCCGGGGCAGCTGTCACGGCCCTGAAAGGCGCCGAAGGGCTGCCCGACGGGGAGCCGCTGCTCTTCAATGACTGTGACCACCTGTTCTTGTGCCGGTCTTTCAATGCATTCTGCGCCGAAGGCAACTTTGCCGACGGTCCGGCGGGGGCGCTGCTGACCTTTGAGAGCGATTCCCCGGCTTACAGCTACCTGCAGTACGGTGCCGACGGCAACGTCTGCCATACGGTGGAAAAGCAGGTGGTCAGCCATGACGCCATCTGCGGCGCCTACTACTTCAAGGATAAAAAGACCTACGCCGACGCCTGCGCCGAGTATCTGCATGCCTGCCAGTACAAGGAGTTTTTTGTGTCCGGCATTTACAATGTACTGGCGGCCCACGGCGCGGCGGTACGGGGCTTTGCCACCGACCTGCACCTGCCCTTCGGCACGCCGGACGAATACCGCACCGCCGAAGCCCCCGAAAACGCTGCCGGCTTTGAGGCGCTGCTGTGAATGTGTCCGCGGTAAAGGAGAAAAAGATGATTCGTCCCAACAAACGTCTGGTAGGGGAAGGCATCGCAGCGGTGCTGTGGTGCCTGCTGACGCTGGCCACCGACCGGCTGTTTTTCCGGTATGACTGGCAGACCCCGGCCTTTTTTGTCTACAAAGCGCTGTTTGTCCTGCTGGCCTTTGCCGTGATCCACGGTGCTGTCACGCTGGTGGGCAACCTGCGCCGGGGCGATGCCTTTACCCGCCGTTGGCTGCAATGGACGCTGCCGTATCTGGCCGTCAGCCTGGTGGTGCTGCTGATCGTATGGCCGGGGTGCTGGGGATGCGATGATCTGGGGATTCTCCAGATGGCACGTACCCTGCAGGCATCCCCCTGGCAGCATTTTCTCACCAGCGGGGCGTTCATCCTCTCCCTGATGTTCCTGCCGCTGCCCGGCGGTCTGGTGCTTATCCAGAACCTGCTGATCTCCGGCATGGTGGGCTGCTTTCTGGCGGCAGCCGAAACCCTGGCCCGTGCCCGGCTGCGCAAGGCCCCGGCCCGGGGGTGGTTCGCCGTTCTCTACCTGCCGTTTTTGCTGCCGCCGGTGCTTTTGCACAATATGCAGCCGTTCCGCACCACCTGGTCTGCCTGGTGTGAACTGTTCACTGTATTTTTGCCGGTGTGGTGGTACTTTGACGGGCAGCGGGTCACCAAAAAGAAGCTGGCGGTTTTGTCGGTGCTGGGCATCCTGACGGCGGCCTGGCGCAGTGAGTGTATCTATTATCTGGCCGCGCTGCCGGTGCTGCTGGCGGTGCTGGTGTTCAAAAAACTGGTGCGCCCCGCTGCGGCGGTGGTCTGCACCGCGGTGATGGTGGCGGGCACCCTGGCCTGCAATGCCTACAACAACCATCTGCTGGTGGAACCCTGGCTGTACCAGCGGGTGGCCCTGTGCTACCAGACCGCTGCACTGGTACAGGATGCCGACCCGGTGGAGGACGCCGAGGCCCTGGCCCTGATCGACCCCATCTTTGATGTGCAGGCCTGCCGGGATCTTTCCACCCTGCACGGGGCGGAACTGCGCAGTGCCGTCAGCCGGGATACCACCTACCTGACCGAGGAGGACTGGGATGCCTGCAAAAAAGGCATTGTACAGCTGGCGCTGAAATATCCCGGGTCCCTGCTGCGGGAACGGCTGGGCGTGTTCCGGGGGACCGTGGAACAGCGCGAGACCGAATCCAATCAGAAACTGGTCTTTGCGGCCACGGTGCTGCTCTATACGGCGGAACCGGAAAGCTGGGATGAATCCCAGGCAGACTTTTTCCAGAACAGCGCGGCGGTGATGCCGCTGAACCGGCAGCTGCGGGAAGACTTTATCATGGCGCTGTCGTACAGCACCGACTTTTTGGGCGGCGCGCTGAATGTCACCTGGCTGATGGTGCCTTCCTTTGTGCTGCTGCTGGCAGCGGTTCTGGTATCGCTGGTGCGCCGCCGGTGGATGATCTTCTTTGCGGCGGGGGCGCTGTTTGTGCGGATTCCGCTGGTGTTCCTCACCGCACCCGACACCTATTTTATGTATTATCTGGCGCCGTTCATGGCGGGGTACGCCGTGGCGGCTGCCGGGCTGCTGTACGGCATTCTGTGGCAGAAAAAGAAAAAAGAGGAAAGAGGAAACCTGCAATGACGCTGGCATTTTTGTTGCTTGCCATGGTGCTGGTCCTGGCCGGGCATGCCTTCCGCCTGCTGCGGTGGGAACAGTTTGTCCGCATTTATGAGCGTCCGCGGCGCGGCATCATGCTGCGCGGCCTGGCGGGGGGGTATGCCATCAATACTGTGCTGCCCCTGCACCTGGGCGATGTGTTCCGGGCAATCTTTGTGGGCCGCCGGATGAAATCCGGCATTGGCTTTGCACTGGCCACTGTCATTATGGACCGGTTTCTGGACGTCTGGTTTGTGGCGGTGGGCTTCGGTGTTTTTGCCCTTATGGGGGTGGGCGGTGCGGCCGCCCATGCGGCGGCACGGTACTACCTGCTGTTCGCGGTGCTGCTGGCGGTGGCGCTGGTGGTGGTGGTTGCCCTGCGGGACGGCATCAAGCGGATCTGCCTGGCGGTGTGCGGCCTTTTTAACGAAACCCTCAAACTGGACGGCATGGTATTTTGCTGGAGCCTGATCAATACCTTCAAGGACCTGCGGCGGATCAATCTGCTGCGGCTGGCCGCCAATACAGTCCTGATGTGGGCTGCCTACCTGGGGTCTTATGCGGCCCTGGCGGCAGCCATGACCTCCGCCGGCCGCCCCATGGACCTTGTGGATGTATTCAGCCTGCTCTTTGGCCAGACGGCGGGGGACCTGCGGGTCCTTCTGCCCGGCGGTGTGCTGGACGGCGCGCCCGCGGCGGCCTACGGTGTGCTGCTGGGTTGGTTCCTGGTGCCGCTGGCGGTCATGTGGCTGGCTACTTTGCTGCCTGCGCAGGTGCGCGGCGTGGTCAACCAGGCCACGGCGGCGGCCCCGGCAGGGGAAAGTTACCTCAACCTGCTGCCCCAGGCGGACCCCCAGGACCGGGCGGCCTTCCTCAGCCAGTATTTCGGCCTGCAGAACAAAGCCTGGGTAGATCGCTTTTTGCAGATGAACCAGGACATCACCATCCTGCAGGATTACTCGGCCGGGTCCAACGCCACCACCATGCTCTGCATGGACAAAAACCGCACCTTCTACCGCAAATATGCCTTTGGTGCGGACGGCGAAAAACTGGCCGAACAGCTCCACTGGCTGCGTGCCCAGCAGGACCGGCTGCCTTTGTGCGAGATCCTGCGCACCGGCGAGGAAGCGGGCTGCTGTTGGTATGATATGACCTACGACCCCCAGGCGGTGGGCATGTTCCGGTACCTCCACTCCAACCCGGTGGAAAAAAGCGCCGCGGTGCTGCACCAGGTACTGGATACCCTGGAGGAAAAACTTTACCGCCCCACGGCGGTGGCTGCCGACCCCGAAAAAATCGAACAGTATATTGCCAAAAAAGTGGACGGCAACCTGCAAAAACTGCATGAGGCCCGCACCCTGCATGAACTGATGGCGGGCCCTACCCTGTGGATCAACGGCAAGGAGTACAAAAACCTGAACCAGCTGGGCTGGCTGTTTGCCCACGAACGGCTGCGGGAACTTTTTGCCGCCGACCCGGTGGGCACCATCCACGGGGACCTGACCATTGAGAACATCATCTGCCGTACCGACGACAAGGGCTGGTATCTTATCGACCCCAATACCGGCAATCTGCACGAAAGTCCCTTCCTGGATTATGGCAAACTGCTGCAAAGCCTGCACGGCGGCTACGAATTTATGATGATGACGCCCCGGGTTACGGTGCAGGGCAATCATATCGATTTTGCCCTGACCCGTTCGGCTGCCTACGACGCCCTGTTTGCCGACCTGATGGCCGATCTGGAACGGCGGTATCCGGACCAGGTGGACAGCATCCTCATGCACGAGGTCGTTCACTGGCTGCGGCTGATGCCTTACAAACTTTCCCGCGACCGCAAACGCGCACCTATGTTCTACGCCGGGCTGGTGATGGTGGCCAACGACGCCGCCGACCATGCCCGCCGCTGAAAGGAGAATTTCCCTTATGTTGATCTGCGTCGATCTGGACGGTACCCTGCTGGACACCGTGCCTGCCAACGGGGCGTCCTACCGTGCCGCCCTGGAGGAGATGGGCTTTACCGTCACCGACGAATACTATGCACAGCACTGCAACGGCGGCTATTACAAGGATTTCCTCCGCCCGCTGATGGGCGGCGACCCCACCCCGGCCGATGTGGAACGGGTGCATGACCGCAAAAAGGAACTGTACGGCGATTTCCTGGACTCGGTACGGCCCAACCGGGCGCTGTTTGAACTGCTGCAGAATATGCGGGCCGCCGGGCACCGGCTGGCCTGCGTGACCACCGGCAGCCGCCGCAATGCCACCGAGGTGCTGACCCATTTTGGCTGTGTGTGCTGGTTTGACCTGATCCTGACCAGCGAGGACGTGGCCAAAAGCAAGCCTGACCCGGAAGGCTACCTCAAGGCCATGGCGCATTTTGGCGTGACCCCTGCCGAGACCATGATCTTTGAGGATTCCGGCCCGGGGCTGGCAGCAGCCATGGCCAGCGGTGCCGCGGTCTTTAAGGTAGAAAAATTTTGACGCTTGACGAACGCGCCCCGACGCGTTACAATGTCAACCATAACAAGGCGAAGGTGCCCTTTGGGACATCTTCGCCTTTTTTCACGGGAGGATGCAACGATGGAAACTACAAAGCGCCCGCTGATCGGGCTTGTTCCGCTGGTGGATTATCAGCGCGCCAGCTATTGGATGCTGCCCGGCTATATGCAGGGCATTGAGCAGGCGGGCGGTGTGCCGGTCATGCTGCCCCTGACCGATGATGCGCAGGCCCTGGCCCGGGTGGCGGCGGTCTGCGACGGATTTCTGCTCACCGGCGGGCAGGATGTGACCCCGTCGGTCTACGGTGCCGAACAGACCGCCCTTTGCGGCGAGACCAGCCCCCAGCGGGACGCCATGGAACAACAGCTGCTGGCCCTGGCCCGGGCACAGGATAAGCCGATGTTGGGCATCTGCCGGGGCATCCAGTTCCTCAATGCGGCGCTGGGCGGTACCCTCTGGCAGGACCTGCCGGTGGATTACCCTTCCGAGGTCAACCACCACCAGACCGGCGCCTACGAAGCCCCCATTCATACGGTGCGGCTGCTGCCGGGTACCCCGCTGGCGGATCTGTTGGGCAAGGACGTGCTGCCTGTCAACAGTTACCACCACCAGGCCATCCACACACTGGCGCCGGGGCTTGTGGCCATGGCCACCGCACCGGACGGCATTGTGGAGGCTGTGTACGAGCCGGGCAAACGGTTTGTATGGGCGGTGCAGTGGCACCCGGAATTTTCCTGGAAGGTCAACGAGGACAGCCGTAAAATCTTTGCGGCCTTTGTGGGGGCCTGTTGACCGATTCTTTACGCAAAAATGACTGAAATACGATGGATTTCGCGCAGGGACGGCGGTATACTAAAGGCAACATCCTGTTTTACATAAGGGAGGTACCGCCTATGCTGCCCTGTCAGAAAACCTGCCCCCACTACTGTGAGGGCTGCCACAAGACCTGCACCGCCTGGCGCACTTTACAGCAGCGCCAACAGGAGGACCGGCAGCGCAAAAAGGAGTATCTGCGCCGCGCCAATGAGGCCTGCCGCCAGATGCTGCATATCTATTGGCAGGCAGGCGGCTATATGGGCCCCCAGATGGGCCACTGAAACTTTGCCCGCCGGACGGTGGACTGCATGGGGAGATGCGGTCCGCCGCTTTTTTTCTGCCCGTGGTGTGCAGCGCCGTGCCGGATGTGGTATAATGGCAAAAACGCAATTACCCACCATCAGGAGAATAATGTTATGAAAATACCCGCAAACGGCTTTACCCACGGCGGCAAATTCCATGCCGACGATGTATTTTCCACGGCGCTGCTGCAAATCGTGCGCCCCGATATCAAGATCACCCGCGGCTTTACGGTGCCCGATGACTTCGAGGGCATCGTCTATGATGTGGGCGGCGGTATGTTCGACCACCACTCCGAACCCCGGGAGACCCGCCCCAACGGCGTGCCGTACGCGGCTCTCGGCCTTCTGTGGCGGGTGCTGGGCGCCCAGCTGGTAGGGGAACATCAGGCCCGCCTGCTGGACGAGAACTTCATCCAGCCCCTGGATCTGAACGACAACACCGGGGAACAGAACTCCCTGGCCGATGCCATCGGCAGCTTCAATCCCCTGTGGGATTCCAAGGATGACCCCGACGAATGTTTCTGGCGGGCGGTGCCGGTGGCCAAAACCATTCTGGAAAACGAGATCGCCGCAGCCAACGCCGTGAACCGCGCCGACGAAACGGTGCGCCGGGCCTATGCCAATATGCGGGACGGCATCGTGGTGCTGCCTGCCTATATGCCCTGGAAGAACGGCCTGTATAAAACCGATGCGCTCTTTGTGGTGTATCCCAGCCAGCGGGGCGGGTACAGCGCCCAGTGCGTCAACGACCACCGCACCAAGCGCAGCAAACTGCCTTTCCCGCCGGCCTGGGCCGGCAAGCCGGAAGAGCAGCTGCGCCAGATCAGCGGTCTGGGGCTGCGGTTCTGCCACCCCAGCCGGTTCCTGATCACCGCTGACGACAAGGCCACCGCCATCGAAGCCTGCCGCCGCACCCTGCGGGCCGCGGGCCGCCCGGTGAGCGAATGAGTACCGCCGGATTCGGTCCCGCCCCCAGCCTGGCCGCCGACCGGCAGCCATACACATCGGCCTGGGTCTACCTGCTGCGCTGCGCCGATGGCAGCCTGTATGCGGGCTGGACCAATGACCTGGCCCGCCGCCTGCGTGCCCACCGCACGGGGGCAGGGGGTGCCAAATACACCAAAAGCCACGGCAAGGCCGCTGTGCAGCTGGCCTACGCCGAAGCCTGTGCCGACAAATCCGCAGCTCTGAAACGGGAAGCGGCCCTGAAAAAACTGCCCAAGGCCGAAAAAGAAGCCCTGGCGGCGGACTGGGCCGCCCGCAGCCGCCTGACGGTACGGATGGCTACCCCCGACGATGCCGCCGATGTGGTGACCCTTTATAATTGGTACGTTACTCACGGTACCCAGACCTTCCAGTATGAGCTTTCCACCGAGGAAGAGTACCGGCAGAATATTGCCGACGTGCTGGAAAAGGCCCCCTTCCTGGTAGCCTATACGGCGGACGGACGGCTGGCGGGCTATGCCTGCGCCCACCCCTGGCACACCCGGCGGGCCTTTGCCTGGGATGTGGAAACCACCGTCTACTGTGCGCCCGATGTGTTGGGGCAGGGCACCGGCCGCAAACTGTACAGGGCGCTGCTGGAACTGCTGCGCCGGCAGGGCTATCATAACGCCTTTGCCCTGGTCACCCGGCCCAATCCCCAGAGCGATGCCTTCCACAAGGCACTGGGCTTCACCCGTTACGGTGTGGAAAAAAACAGCGGTTACAAGTTCGGCCGCTGGCTGGACCTGGGGTACTGGGCCTGCCCGCTGAACCCGCCGGCCGACCCGCCCGCGCCGGTGCGCCGGCAACTGCCCGGGTGCGAGGTGGATGCGGTGTTGGAACAGGTCAACAGTGTATAAACCCGCAAAGCTGAAAAAATACGGTGACCCGTTGGAGTTTTGCAAGAAAAACTGAATATTCATGCATTAAACCGCATAAGGGACGAAAAACGCTGTGCATCTTGCTTAAAAAGTAGCGATACGTGGAAAATCCTTTGTGCGGTTTTCCACTTGCCTTTTGCAGAAAAAGTTGTATAATATACATCAATGAATGAATAAATATTCAGCGACGGCAAGCAACCGAATCCCCGGCGCTGGCACAACAGGAGAGGGAACATCATGAAAAAGAACAAAGCGGACATCAAGAAAGTCGTATTGGCTTACTCCGGCGGCCTGGATACCTCCATCATCATCCCCTGGCTGAAGGAAAACTACAACAACTGCGAAGTCATCGCCGTTTCCGGCGACGTGGGCCAGGGCACCGAGCTGGACGGCCTGGAAGAAAAGGCCATCAAGACCGGCGCTTCCAAGCTGTACGTGCTGGACCTGAAAAAGGACTATGTGGAAAACTACATCTGGCCCTGCCTGAAGGCCGATGCCAAGTATGAGGATTACCTGCTGGGCACCTCCCACGCACGTCCCTGCATCGCCAAGGCACTGGCCGATATCGCCAAGCAGGAAGGCGCCGACGCCATCTGCCACGGCTGCACCGGCAAGGGCAACGACCAGGTCCGTTTTGAACTGACCCTCAAGGCTATGGCCCCCGATATGACCATCATCGCTCCCTGGCGTGAGTGGAACATCAAGAGCCGTGACGAGGAGATCGACTACGCCGAGGCCCACAACATCCCCCTGAAGATCAACCGGGAGACCAACTACTCCAAGGATAAGAACCTCTGGCACCTGAGCCACGAGGGCCTGGACCTGGAGCAGCCTTCTCTGGAACCCCAGTACAACAAAGAGGGCTTCCTGGAACTGGGCGTCAGCCCCGAACAGGCGCCCGACACCCCGACCTATGTGAAGATCCACTTCGAAAAGGGCATCCCCACCGCTGTCAACGATCAGGAGATGGACGGTGTGGCCCTCATCGAATACCTGAACAAGGTGGGCGGCGAAAACGGCATCGGCCTGCTGGACATTGTGGAAAACCGGCTGGTGGGCATGAAGAGCCGCGGCGTCTACGAGACTCCCGGCGGTGCCATCCTGTATAAGGCCCACAATGTGCTGGAAACCATCACCCTGGACAAGGAGTCCTTCCACTTCAAGGAGATCATCGCCCAGAAGATGGGTGACCTTGTCTACAATGGCCAGTGGTTCACCCCCCTGCGGGAGGCTATCTCCGCCTTCACCGACGATCTGCAGAAGACCGTTACCGGTGATGTGACCCTGAAGCTGTACAAGGGCAACATGATCAACGCCGGCGTCACCAGCCCCTACACCCTCTACGATGAGCAGACCGCTTCCTTCGGCGAGGATGAGGACTACAACCAGGCCGATGCCAGCGGCTTCATCAACCTGTTTGGCCTGCCCATTGCCGAGCGCGCCAAGCTGGCCAAGAACTGGCCCACCCAGGACTAATCTGAATTTTTGACCCCATTCCGTACCGCCGTGGGCGGGCTGTATGCCCACGGCGGATTTTGTTATTACCACCCTTAAGGAGGGCACTTATGGCACAACTGTGGCAGGGCCGCGCCAGCAAGGCCGTCGACAGCCGCGTCAATGACTTTAACTCCTCCATCCGTTTTGACGCACGGATGATCGAGCAGGATATCCAGGGCAGCATGGTCCATTCCGCCATGCTGGGCCGCCAGGGCATCATTTCCGCCCAGGATGTGGAGGATATCCACAAAGGTCTGCAGGGGATTTTGGAGGATCTGCACAGCGGCGCGCTGGAAATCGACCCCGCTGCCGAGGATGTGCATACCTTCGTGGAACAGACCCTCACCGCCCGGGTGGGGGATGCGGGCAAGCGGCTGCATACCGGCCGCAGCCGCAACGACCAGGTGGCTTTGGACCTGCGGCTGAACCTGCGGGAAGCCTCCCACCATCTGCAGGGCCAGATCAAGGAACTGATCGAGACCCTCTGCACTCAGGCGGAAAAAAGCGCCGGGTACGTAATGCCCGGTTACACCCACCTGCAGCGGGCCCAGCCGGTGACCTTCGGCCACCAGCTGATGGCCTACGCCTGGATGCTGCTGCGGGACCTGGGCCGTCTGCAGGACGCTACCGGCCGTATGGATGCCGAGTGCCCTCTGGGTTCCGGCGCGCTGGCGGGCACCACCTACCCGCTGGACCGTTTCTACACCGCCAAGGAATTGGGCTTTGACGCCCCCTGCGCCAACTCCATCGACGGCGTGTCCGACCGGGATTTCTGCATTGAGCTGTGCGCGGCCCTCTCCACCTGCATGATGCATCTTTCCCGCCTGTCGGAGGAGATCATCCTCTGGTGCAGCTGGGAGTTCAAGTTCATTGAACTGGACGACGCCTTCACCACCGGCTCCTCCATCATGCCCCAGAAGAAAAACCCCGACGTCACCGAACTGATCCGCGGCAAGACCGGCCGGGTCTACGGCGATTTGAACACCCTGCTGGTGATGATGAAGGGCATCCCCCTGGCCTACGACAAGGACATGCAGGAGGACAAGGAGGCCATCTTCGACGCGGTGGATACCCTGGAACTGTGCCTGCGCACCGTGACCCCCATGCTGGCCACCATGACCCCGCTGCCCGCCAACATGCGCCGGGCGGCGGCCAAGGGCTTCATCAACGCCACAGACTGCGCCGACTACCTGACCAAGAAGGGCATGCCTTTCCGGGATGCCTACAAGTGTACCGGCACCATGGTGGCGGCCTGCATCGCTGCCGACAAAACGCTGGAAGAACTGACCCTGGACGAGTTCAAGCAGTACAGTGATCTGTTCGAGGAAGATGTGTACCATGCCATCGACCTGACCACCTGCTGCGAGGGCCGCACCAGTTACGGCGGTCCCACCAAGGCCAGCGTGCTCAAGCAGATCGAACTGGTAAAAGAAAAACTCCAAGCCTAACAAAGAAACAGGTGTTTTTGTGGCAAAGTATAAGATTTTTGTGGATGGTTCCGCCGGCACCACCGGCCTGCGCATTGCCGACCGGCTGGCCGCCCGCCCGGAATTTGAAATCCTGACCATCTCGGAGGCCGACCGCAAGGACGTGCATGCCCGGGCTGCCGTCATCAACGAGAGCGACCTCTCCTTCCTCTGTCTGCCGGACGATGCCGCCCGGGAGGTGGTGCCGCTGCTGCGGCCCGATGTCCGTGTGCTGGACACCTCCACCGCCCACCGTACCAACCCCGACTGGCTCTACGGCCTGCCGGAACTGGGCGATACCCGGGCCAAGCTGCCCGCCGCCACCCGCGTGGCGGTGCCGGGCTGCCATGCTACCGGGTTTGTTGCCCCGGTGGCCCCGCTGGTGGAAAAGGGCTTGCTGCCCAAAAATCTGCATCTGAACTGCTACAGCCTGACCGGCTATTCCGGCGGCGGCAAAAAGATGATCGCCGAATATGAGGCCCCCCGGGAGAACGTGGCCCTGAACGCCCCGCGCCCCTACGGGCTGGCGCTGCACCACAAGCACCTGCCGGAAATGAAAGCCATCACGGGGTTGGAATGTGCGCCCAACTTCGTGCCCATTGTGGCGGATTACTACGCCGGTATGGAAACCATGATCCCCCTGGATCTGGAAGCCCTGGGCCTGACCGCCGCCCAGGTGGCCGATACGCTGGCCGCCTACTATGCCGGAGCCAAAATGATCTCGGTACACCCCTTGTGCGAGGGGACCGACGGCGGATTTCTGGCGTCCAACAAACTGGCCGGGTCCGACCGGCTGGAAATTTTCTGCCTGACCAACCCCGAAGGCACCCAGATGCAGCTGATCAGCCTGTTTGACAATCTGGGCAAAGGTTCCTCGGGCGCGGCGGTGCAGTGCATGAACCTGATGCTGGGACTGGACGAATGTGCGGGTCTGGCCCTGTAAACGAATAGATCGTGGAAAGTGAGAGAGAGAGGAAAAGAACCATGGAAATGTTTCAGCCTGTTGCGGGCGGTGTCTGTGCCGCCAAAGGTTTTTCGGCCGCGGGTGTGCACTGCGGCATCCGGCGCAACCATTCCAAGCTGGATCTTGCGCTGATCAAAGCGGACGTGCGCTGTGCGGGCGCCGGCTGCTACACCACCAATAAGGTTTACGGCGCCCCCATCACGGTGGACCGGGAACATCTGCAGGACGGCTATGCCCAGGCCATTCTTGTGAACAGCGGCAACGCCAACACCTGCGCCCCCAATGGCATCCAGCTGGCCAAGGATACCTGTGACCTGGTGGCCAAGGCCCTGGGCATCGACGCCAAAGACGTACTGCCTTCCTCCACCGGTGTCATCGGTCAGGCCATGGAGCTGGCTCCTTTTGAAAAAGGCATCCCCGAAGCCGCCGCCAAGCTGGCTGCCACCGAAGCAGGCAGCCACGACGCCGCCACCGCCATCATGACCACCGATACCCACCCCAAGGAGTACGCGGTGGCCTTCACCATCGGCGGCAAGACCTGCCACATCGGTGCCATGGCAAAAGGTTCCGGCATGATCCACCCCAACATGGCCACCATGCTGCTGTTCATGACCACCGACGCCAAGGTGGAACCCGCCCTGCTGCAGAAGGCGCTGTCCACCATGGTGCCGGCTACCTTCAACCAGATCTCGGTGGACGGCGATACCTCCACCAACGATACGGTGCTGCTGCTGGCTTCCGGCCTGGCCGGGGCCGAAGTGCTGCCCGATACCGCTGACTACGATACCTTTGTGGCGGCTCTCACCGCCGTGGCGGAGCACCTCTGCCGGGAACTGGCTGCCGACGGCGAAGGCGCCACCAAGCTGCTGGAATGCACCGTCACCGGTGCGCCGGACCTGGCCACTGCCCGCGCCGTTTCCAAGAGCGTCATCCACTCCACCCTGTTCAAGGCTGCCATGTTCGGCGCCGATGCCAACTGGGGCCGGGTGCTCTGCGCCATTGGCTACACCCCCGGGGACTTTGATATCTCCAAGACCGCCGTGCGGCTCAAGAGCCGGGCAGGGGAGGTCTTTGTCTGCGAGAACGCCGCTTACCACCCCTACAGCGAGGAGGAAGCCGCCAAGGTCCTGAAAGAGGACGAGATCGAGATTCTGGTGGACCTGGGCTGCGGCGATGTGACCGCCAAGGCCTGGGGCTGTGACCTGACTTACGACTACGTGAAGATCAACGGCGACTACCGCACCTGAAAAGCAAAGGGGACAGGTTCATGAAAAACGAACAGATGGCGCTGCTTTTCAGCGAAGCAACGCCTTATATCCAGAAATACCACGGCAAAACGCTGGTCATCAAGTACGGCGGCAACGCCATGGTCAATGACAAGCTGAAACTGGCCGTGATGAACGACCTGGTCACCCTGACGCTGCTGGGCGTGCGGGTGGTGCTGGTCCACGGGGGCGGCCCCGCCATCAACCAGATGCTCAAAAAAGTGGGCAAGGAATCCAAGTTTGTGGGCGGCCTGCGTTACACCGACGAAGAAACCATGGGCATTGTCCAGCAGGTGCTGGCGGGCCAGGTGAACAAGGACCTGGTGGCCCTGCTCAAGGGCCGCGGCGTCGGCCTTTGCGGCATGGACGGACACATGATTACCTGCTCCCGCAAGGCGGATGTGGACCTGGGCTATGTGGGGGAGATCGAGCGGGTGGACACCACTTTGATCGACCACCTGCTGGCGGACAGCTTTATCCCGGTGATCGCCACCGTGGGCATGGACGGCAACGGCGTACCCTACAACATCAACGCCGACACCGCCGCCGCGGAAATCGCCATTGCCCTCCACGCCGAAAAGCTGGTGAGCATGACCGATATTGTGGGTCTGCTCTACGACAAGGACGACGAGTCTACCCTGATCCCGGAGGTGGAAGTTTCCGAGATCGAGGGTTACAAACAGGCGGGGGTCATTGCCGGGGGCATGCTGCCCAAGATCGAAGGCATGGCCGAAGCCATCTACAAGGGTGTACACGAAGCCGTCATCATCGACGGCCGGGTGCCCCATTCCATCTTGCTGGAAATGTTCTCTGACCGCGGCGCGGGCACCATGTTCTATCGCCGCGGCAATCGCTGAAAGGAGGCTTTGCCATGGATACCCGGTCCATTATGCAGCGTGATGACGCCCATGTGCTGCACACTTACGGCCGCAGCCCGGTGGCGCTGGTCAGCGGTGCCGGTATGGTCGCCGTGGACGCCGAGGGCAAACAGTATCTGGACTTTACCTCGGGCATCGGGGTCAACGCCCTGGGGTTCTGCCATCCGGCCTGGGTGGCGGCGGTAAGCGCCCAGGCAGGCACGCTGCAGCATACCTCCAACCTGTATTACACCGAACCCTGCGGCGCCCTGGCGGAAGAGATCTGCCGCCGCACCGGTCTGGATGCGGTGTTCTTCGGCAACTCCGGCGCCGAAGCCAACGAGGGGGCCATCAAAGCCGCCCGCAAATACAGCGTGGATACCTATGGCCCGGAGCGCAACAAGGTGCTGACGCTGGTCAACTCCTTCCACGGCCGTACCCTGGCTACCCTGACCGCCACCGGCCAGGATGTGTTCCACCATGATTTCGGGCCTTTCCCGGAGCGGTTCGGTTACGTACCTGCCGGGGACTTTGCCGCCCTGGAAGCTGCTGCCGACAGCGAAACCTGCGCCCTGATGCTGGAACTGGTCCAGGGCGAGGGCGGTGTGGTAGCCCTGGACAAGGACTATGTGGCCAAAGTGGCCGCATTCTGCAAGGAACGGGACATTCTGCTGGTGGTGGACGAAGTCCAGACCGGCGTGGGCCGCACCGGCACCTTCCTGGCTTGCGAGCAGTTTGACCTGCACCCGGATATCGTCACCCTGGCCAAGGGCCTGGGCGGCGGTCTGCCCATCGGCGCGGTGGTCATGAGCCGCAAGGTGGCCGACCACATGGGCCCCGGCAGTCACGGCTCCACCTTTGGGGGTAACCCGGTGGCCTGTGCGGGGGCATTGGCGGTGATGAGGGAACTCACCGACGACCTGCTGGCAAAGGACCGTGCCCTGGCCGAAACCCTGCGGGCAGGCCTCAAGACGCTGCCCCATGTAACGGAAGTCAGCGGTCTGGGCCTGATGGTGGGCATTGCGCTGGAAGAGGGGATTGCCGCCGCCGCGGTGCGTACCGCCTGTGAGCAGGCGGGCCTGCTGGTACTCACGGCCAAGACCCGCATCCGGTTGTTGCCGCCGCTGATCCTGACGCAGGAGGACGTGGACAAGGCCCTCGCCATTCTGCGCACCGTGTTGGAGAAACTGTGATGAAACATCTGTTGAAACTGGGCGGCCTTACCCGGGAGGAGATTCTGCACGTCCTGGATGTGGCCGATGAATACAAGCGCCTGCACAAACAAGGCACCGACCCCAAGGATTTACAAGGCAAGGCCATTGCCCTGATGTTTGCCAAGCATTCCACCCGGACCCGTACCAGCCTGGAGGTGGGCATCTACCAGATGGGCGGTTTGGGCACCTACCTGAGCGCCAACGATCTGCAGACTGCCCGGGGCGAGCTCATTCAGGATACCGCCCGGGTGCTGGGGCGGTACTATGATGCCATCGTCTGCCGTACCTACAAGCAGACCGATCTGGATGCCCTGGCCCAGTACAGCGGGGTGCCGGTGGTGTCCGGTATGACCGATTATGCCCATCCCCTGCAGGTACTCACCGACCTGATGACGGTACGGGAGTACAAGGGCAGGCTGGAAGGGCTGCGGGTTGGCTTTATCGGGGACGGCTACAACATGGCCAACAGCCTGATCGTGGGTTGTCTGGCTGTGGGCATGCAGGTCACGGTGGCCTGCCCCAAGGGATATCGTCCGGCGGCCGATGTGCTGATGCAGGCAAAGCGGTACGGCGATGCCTTCAAGCTGGTGACTGACCCGGACGAAGCGGCCCGGGATGCTGATGTGCTGTTTACCGATGTGTGGGTGAGCATGGGCATGGAGCGGGAAACTGAGCGCCGCCAACGGGATTTTACCGGCTATACCCTGGACGCTGCCCGCATGGCACTGGCCAAACCCGATTGTATGGTGCAGCATCCGCTGCCGGCGCACCGGGGCGAGGAAATCGCCACCGATGTGTTTGAACAGCACGCCGATGAAATCTTTGAGGAAGCGGAAAACCGCCTGCATGTGGAAAAAGCCGTTCTGGCCATTCTGCTGGCCGGCAAGTGACGAGTGTGTTGTTCTTTTCTTGCAAGAAAAGAACCAAAAGAACTCTAATTAAAAATCTCCCGCAGGGAATTTCCCTGCGGGAGATTTTTGTTTGGAATTTCTTCGGTTCCTTCTTTGCAAAGAAGAAACAAACACGCCCCGCCCGCTTGACCGGCCGCACGGCAGGGGGTACAATGAGGAAAACAAGACAGGAGGTACCCACTATGTACCAGGCAGCTTCCCAACGTTACGATACCATGCCCTACCGTCGCTGCGGCCGCAGCGGCCTGCGCCTGCCCGCGGTCTCGCTGGGACTTTGGCACAATTTCGGTGACACCACCCCCTACGAAACCATGCGTGCCATGTGCCGTACGGCCTTCGACCACGGCATCACCCACTTTGACCTGGCCGACAACTACGGCCCCGAACCCGGCGCCGCCGAGCGAAACTTCGGCCGCATTTTGCGGGAGGATTTCCGCCCCTACCGGGATGAACTGATTATCTCCACCAAGGCCGGGTATCTGATGTGGGACGGCCCCTACGGGGACTGGGGCAGCCGCAAACATCTGCTGGCCGGGCTGGACCAGAGCCTGAAACGCATGGGCCTGGATTACGTGGATATCTTCTACCACCACCGCATGGACCCCGCCACCCCGCTGGAAGAAACCATGGAAGCCCTGGACCAGGCGGTGCGCAGCGGCAAGGCACTGTATGTGGGGCTTTCCAACTATGACGGTCCCACGCTGGAAAAGGCCGCTGCCATTCTGGATGAACTGCACTGCCCCTTTGTACTGTGCCAGAACCGGTATTCCATGCTGGACCGGAACGTGGAGGAAAACGGCCTGAAAGAAGCGGCCGTACAGGCAGGCCGGGGACTGATCACCTTCAGCCCGCTGGCCCAGGGACGGCTCACCGACCGGTACCTCCACGGTATCCCGGCAGACAGCCGCATCCGTACCGACGGGCGCTACCTGAAAGAAAAGGACATTACCCCCGAACTGGTGCAGAAAATCTCTGCACTGAACGAGATGGCGGCCCGGCGCGGCCAGACCCTGGCGGAAATGGCGCTTGCCTGGCTGCTGGCACAGCCGGCGGTGACCAGTGTGCTGATCGGCGCCTCCCGCCCGGAACAGATTCTGGATAACATCAAAGCGGTGGAAAATACCACCTTTACCCCCGACGAATGGGAAGAAATCGACCGTATCTGCGGCGCGGAATAAAAAACTCCTGCGGTTTGACCGCAGGAGTTTTTGTTTTATTCGCAGGAACGCAAGATCAGCTCCATACCGCCGCTGCCCCAGCCGAAATCTCCCACCGCATAGCCCCGTTCCAGTACGCGGGGCAGGGCCGGGTCATTCAGGTGCAGGCGGCGGTAGGGTTCGCGCCAGTGGGGCAGTCCCCGGGCAGAAAAAATCAGCATGTTGGCACCGGCCATGGGCCGCACCCCGCGCAGGGTCAGCCCGGCCGAAAGATACTGGGCGCACAGATCCTCGCAGCGGGGCAGATGGTCCGGGTCCAGCGGCTGCACGGCCCACACATGGTAGCTGGCATAGCGGGTGGTGGCCATCCGCAGCGCTGTGCGCAAAAACTGGCGCAGCTGGGTATAATGTTCCCGCAGCAGGGGCGGGGTCAGTACAGCCCCCTGCCCGTCGGCACCGTAGCCCGCAGCGCGCAGGCTGGCGGGCAGTACCGATTCATCATACAGCGGCAGCAGAGCCGCTGCGGCCTGCAGGGCGGCAGTGCCCGCAAAATCTCCCAGAATGCGCCCGGCTTCCAGGGCGGGGCGCAGGGCGTCCAGGGGCAGCAGGGGCAGGCTGCCGCCGTCGCACAAAAGGCGCAGTGCTTCCCGGTGTACGGGCAGCAGTGGTTGAATGTTCCAGGTGGTGGCGGTTCGTTCCAGAGTTTGCAGCATAGATTTGGTCCCTTCCTAAGTAAAAAGTGATACGGGACCATTGTACGAAAAACGACCCGCCGAAACTGCCGAAACAGGGCGGGCCGAAAAGGCAAATCTCTTTACTTGCGGGGGGACTGGGGCGTGGTGCCGGGCTGGGGGCGACGCACCAGTTCTTCAAAACTGCGGTTGGCCGTAAAGCAGCGGTGATAGGGATTGTCGGGCAGCGGCGTCTGTGGGGGCGGGGACTGGGGCGGCTTGCGCAGCCGCCGCAGATAGGCCCGCAGCCGGGGGGAGGCGCGCATGGCTTATTCCTCCGCCACGGTGGATACCGCACCGGCAGTCAGGGTGTTCCATATCGCTTCGTCGGCGGTATAGGCTTCGGGAATCTCCTCGTTCCAGTTGCCCCGGAAGGCCACATACACGGGGGTCATCAGCTCCTGGTTGGGCAGTTCGTTGCCTGCATCATCCACATAGGTACTGCAGGTGCCCAGGTCCAGGCCGGTCAGCACCGGGCAGTCGGTCCAGCGGTAGACCATTTTTTGCCAGTCGCCGGCTTCCCCGTCCGGGGGCAGCGTGCCGTCCAGATACCGCAGGGCCATGGTCTGTTCCTGGAACCCGGAGGGGTCGGCCAGCAGATAAATGTACAGGTCGCTGCCGTCGGCCAGTTCGGCGCTCAGCTGGGTAAGCCCGGCCATCTGCATATAGGGGTCGGTGTTGTCGTTTTCGGAATCATAGCTGACGTTGAACTGCTTGACCTGCACGATCACTTCCCCGTCGCCGTTGCGGTCGGTGCAGTAGGGGGTCAGGGCCTCCTGCAGGGCTTCCACCGTATCAGTGGGCATCGAAGCGGGGCCCACGTAGGCCACCTGCAAGTCGGGGTCTACCTGGGAAAGCATATCGTGGGCGATCCAGGCAATCAATACAATAATGATCGCCACCACGGCTACGATCATTTTGTGGTAGTGCCACCAGTTGGCGGCTTTCTCTTTTTTGGTGTATTCGTGCGGGGGCGGTTCGGGGGTATACTGTTCATCGGTGGATTTGGTGACCCATGCCATAGGAAAGACAACTCCTTTATTTTGCGATTTTTCTATTGTACCACAAATCCCGGGGCAATTTGTAAACTTATTTTAACACAGCCTTGAAAACCTTGTATAAAATCGGTATCATTAAAGAAAGATTGGAATTCCACCGAACCGTGGAGAGGACGGTGCCTGTATGGAAAAAAACACCCTGCTGCTGCGTGACACCGAGGCGTTTATGCGCGGTGAGCTGGATAACGTCACGGTGGCGGACGGCTGCATCGTGCTGGACCTTGTACAGGGCAGTTATGTGCCCTACGGCTGCTATACCAGCGCGCCCATTCCCATGCCGCTGTTTGATGCGCTGTGGGTCAGCTGGAATGCAGTTTCGCCCCCCGGCACCGCAGTGGAAGCCCAGGCCCGTGTGCTGGTGGACGGCAACTGGACGGCCTGGATCAGTTTTGGCAAATGGAGCCCCTACCTGCGCCGGGAAGGCGTGCCTTTGCAGGAACGGGGTCCGCTGCGTATGGGGGCCGATATGGTGCGGTTGGAAAGCAAACGTGCCACCCAGGTACAGCTGCGCATCTATCTGTATACCAAATTTGAAAAGATCACCCCCGCTGTGCGGCTGCTGGGGGCCAGTGTACGGGCTACCGGGGGCATTCCGGCCCGGGGACGGCCTGTGAACCGCGGCCTGCACCTGATGCCCTATGTGGTGCCCCGGCGCGCTCCGGCGCTGCGGCCCTGGATGGATCTGGCCATCAGCCTGGTCAGCCTGACCAACCGCTGGGGCGCGGACCTGCTGCCGGAAGAATTTGCCCAGGCCCTGCGGGACTGGCGCACCCCGGACGGCCAGGATGTACGCAACCTGGGCTTTGCGGCGGCGGCTGCCGGTTGCTGGGGATTCCCCACCTGGGTGGCCTGGTGCGGCCTTGGCACCCTGCGGGAGGAAGCCCGGCAGGGGTACGGCACCGTGGTGGCGCTGGATTCCACCCCGGCACAGGTGGCCGCAGGCTGGCCGGAACGGCGGTATGTATCGGTGCGGGGGTTCAGCACCACGGGCGGTACGCCCCAGGTGCTGCTGTGTGACCCCTGGGCCGGGGAACAGGACTTTGACGCCGAAACCCAGATGCCGCTGGATGATTTCCTGGTGGCGTGGGATAATGTGGCGCTGCTGATGCGCCCCAGCAAGGTGGACGACAAACATAAAGGGCCTGCCCGCGGCAGCGTGTGGGTGCGCCCGGCGGGCGCTACGGCCCCGGGCGTTTTCCGCTTTTATATCAACGGCGAAGCGCACCTGCTGGGGGATGATTTCTGCGAAAACGGCGGTGTGCTGGCCTGGAGCGTCCCCGATGAGCGGCCCCATGCCACTACCGCCCACCGCACCTTCCATTTTGTGGAACCGGAACTGGGCGGCCTGCGGCTGGAAGCCGGAGAAAAGCCGCAGAAATATACCGTATACGCCATCGATACGGCGGGCAGCATGCTCGTCGGGGAAGTGACGCTCTGAAAAAACACCCGGAAGGAGATTTGCCCGCTATGTTGGAAACCCTGCGCAAACAGGTCTATGAAGCCAATATGGAACTGCCCCGGCGGGGCCTTGTGACCTTTACCTGGGGCAATGTGTCGGGCATCGACCGGGAGAAAGGTCTGGTGGTCATCAAGCCTTCCGGCGTGGAATACGACGAACTGACGCCGGAAAATCTGGTGGTGCTGGACCTGGACGGCAACCGGGTGGAAGGGGAACTGAACCCTTCCAGCGATACCAAAACCCACCTGGAACTGTACAAGGCCTTCCCCACGCTGGGGGGCATCGTCCACACCCACAGCCCCTACGCCGTAGCCTGGGCCCAGGCCGGGCAGGACATTCCCTGCTACGGCACCACCCACGCCGACTACTTCTATGGTGCCGTGCCCTGTGCCCGTCACCTGACAAAAGAAGAACTGGACGAGGACTACGAGAAGAACACCGGCAAGGTCATCATCGAGACCTTTACCGGCCGTGGCATCGACCCGGCGGCGGTGCCGGGTGTCATCTGCCGCAGCCACGGTCCCTTTACCTGGGGCAAGGATGCTGCCCAGGCCGTCTACCATGCCGCGGTGCTGGAAGAAGTGGCCAGAATGGCCCTGCTGACCCGTCAGGTGGACCCTGCCGCCGCCCCGGCGCCCCGGTATTTGCAGGACAAACACTATATGCGTAAGCACGGCCCCCACGCCTATTACGGACAAAAATAACCACAGACCGCCGCACCCGAAAGGGGAGCGGCGGTTTTGTTTTGCGCAGGAACGGGCAGAAGAGGCGCAAAGGGCAGGAAAAAGCGTTTTGGAAAGGCCGCGGCTTTGCCGGAAAGAGCAGCCATAGGCGACGTTCGGCGGCAGTGGACATTTGTGGGCAGAAGGGCAAAAAAGGCGGAAAAACGCTGCAAACCCTGCCGAAAAGGGGAAAAAATCCAAAAAAGTAACAATTTTTTTAAAGTTTTTATTATTGCTTTTGGCAGTGAATCATGTATAATAAAGGTAACGTGGGGGACGAGGGCCGGAAGTCCTCCAACGCATCGGTCGGAGGCCCTGCCGGCCGCCGGACCGTCCCGGCCAAATGCATAGAGAAAGAGGTATAGTAACATGGCAAAGCTGGATCTTACCAAGTATGGCATCAGCGGCACGACCGAAATCGTGTACAACCCCTCTTATGACGAACTCTTCGCCGAAGAGACCAAGCCCGGTCTGGAAGGCTACGAGAAGGGCCAGGTCAGCGAGCTGGGCGCCGTCAACGTCATGACCGGCATCTACACCGGCCGTTCCCCCAAGGACAAGTTCATCGTCATGGACGAGAACTCCAAGGACACCGTGTGGTGGACTTCTGACGAGTACAAGAACGACAACAAGCCCGCTTCCAAGGAAGCCTGGGATGCCTGCAAGAAGCTGGCCATCAATGAGCTGTCCAACAAGCGTCTGTTCGTGGTAGACGCTTTCTGCGGCGCCAACAAGGATACCCGCATGGGCATCCGCTTCATCATGGAAGTGGCCTGGCAGGCACACTTCGTCAAGAACATGTTCATCCAGCCCACCGCTGAGGAACTGGAAAACTTCGAGCCCGACTTCGTGGTTTACAACGCTTCCAAGGCCAAGGTAGAGAACTACAAGGAACTGGGCCTGAACTCTGAGACTGCCGTTGTCTTCAACATCACCTCCCGTGAGCAGGTCATCCTGAACACCTGGTACGGCGGCGAGATGAAGAAGGGCATGTTCTCCATGATGAACTACTACCTGCCGCTGAAGGGCATTGCTTCCATGCACTGCTCCGCCAATACCGATATGAACGGCGAGAACACCGCCATCTTCTTCGGCCTGTCCGGCACCGGCAAGACCACCCTGTCCACCGACCCGAAGCGTCTGCTCATCGGTGACGACGAGCACGGCTGGGACGACAACGGCGTCTTCAACTTCGAAGGCGGCTGCTATGCCAAGGTCATCAACCTGGACAAGGAATCTGAGCCCGATATCTACAACGCCATTAAGCGCAACGCCCTGCTGGAGAACGTCACTCTGGACGAGAACGGCAAGATCGACTTCGACGACAAGAGCGTGACCGAGAACACCCGCGTTTCCTACCCCATCGATCACATCGAGAAGATCGTCCGTCCTGTCTCCGCTGCTCCCGCTGCGAAGAACGTCATCTTCCTGTCTGCTGACGCTTTCGGTGTTCTGCCCCCGGTTTCCATCCTGACTCCGGAGCAGACCGAGTACTACTTCCTGTCCGGCTTCACCGCCAAGCTGGCCGGCACCGAGCGCGGCATCACCGAGCCCACCCCGACCTTCTCTGCCTGCTTCGGCCAGGCCTTCCTGGAACTGCATCCCACCAAGTACGCTGAAGAACTGGTCAAGAAGATGCAGAAGTCCGGCGCCAAGGCTTACCTGGTCAACACCGGCTGGAACGGCACCGGCAAGCGCATCTCCATCAAGGATACCCGCGGCATCATCGACGCGATCCTGAGCGGCGCTATCAACGAAGCCCCCACCAAGACCATTCCTTACTTCAACTTCGAAGTTCCCACCGCTCTGCCCGGTGTCGATCCCGCGATCCTCGATCCTCGCGACACCTACGCCGATGCTGCTCAGTGGGATGAGAAGGCCAAGGACCTGGCTTCCCGCTTCCAGAAGAACTTCGTCAAGTACGAGAGCAACGAGGCCGGCAAGGCTCTGGTTGCCGCTGGTCCCCAGCTGTAAGCTGAACCACGTCGCCTGACGTAACAACAGTATAAGCAACCGCCCCTGCAAGCCGTAAGGCCGCGGGGGCGGTTTTTTTACATCTGCTTACCGGGCACAAAGGCCGGTTTTGTGTTATACTGGAAAAAAGACGCAAAAAAAGGTGGTGCGGATCATGACATCGTTCCCTGAAAACCTGCCCCGGTGGAACCAACGGCAAAAAAAGCGGCAGCGGCTGCAGCGGGTATCCGGTGTGGTGTTGCTGGCGGCCTCGGCAGGGGGCGCGGCGTTCTGGGGCAACCGGTTGTGGCCGGCGCGTGGGACCGGGTGGGTGGTCTGTGTACTGCTGGCGGCTGTGCCCCTGGCGCTCTGGCTGCTGCTGGACTGCCCCCCGCGGCGAGAGCAGCGCCCGGAAGAACTTGCGGTTTTTAACATGGACAAAGCAACGCCGGGCAGCGTGGTGCTGTTGGCGGTGACGTTGTTCTTCTGGCTGTATCTCCCGGAAGGGATGATCCGGACCGAAAACGGCAGCCTGCAGCTGGAAGGGTGGCTGGCAGAGTCACTTCTGGGTTTTGTCTTTATGGGGCTGGCGGTATACATGCTGGTGGCTTTCCGCAATGAGGTGCTGTTTGTAGCGCCGGACGGCAGTGTGGAGTGCTGGAATGTTCTGGGGCAGCACCGTCTGGTGGAGGAGCGTGCCGCAATGGTGCGTATCCGGCCATTGCTGGGGCGCAGCTACGTCTGCGATGCGGCGGGCAATGTGCTGTATCACTTTGACCGCGGTATGATCAACACAGAGCCTTTGCTGGACTGGCTGCAGTCCCAGGGGGTAGCCAATACCGGCACCGAAATGCGCAGGCAGATAGCCGATCCCTGGCCCCGGGTACTTACCGTACTGGACTGGGACGAGGCGGACCGTACCCCGGTCCACCGGATGATGCCCTGGCTGCGCCTGGTTACCTGGCTGCCGCCGGTGATGTGTCTGATCCAGTGGTGGTTACTGGTACGAGGAATGGCCGTAATGGGCCTGCAGCCGGCTTCGCTGCTGGCCTGTTGGTTGCCGCTGGCCTTTTTCGGGCTGTATTTCGCCTGGCCGCAGATCTTTGTGTGGAATCAATACCCTGAAAAGCCGCGCCGCCGTGCACTGCGGCAGATCCTTGCCACCCCGGCCTGGCGGCGGATGCACGTCAGTCTGGGCTGGACGTTCCTGCCGGTCTTGGGCGCGTTGCTGTGGGCTGTATTGGAATCTATGGTGTTTCTGGTAAGCCACCCCTGGCGGCTGGCTGCGCTCTGTGTGGTGCTGGGGGTGCTGCTGGCGGTGCTGTGCGAAAAGCGGCGCCCCCGCGCCTTGCACCGGGAGTGGCGGACCACGCTGGTGCTGGCGGCGCTGCTGGCCTTTCCCATGGGGTACAGCCTCAACCTGGCACTGACACGACCTGCTTTCCCGGACCAGGGAACAGTGCTGGAAGTCCGGGCACCGGAAGCGGAGAACTACGCTACCGACGTACGATTCCTGTGGGAGGGGCAAGAACTGAGCGCTTCGCTGTATCAGGACCCCGCTGTCTTGCCCCGGCCGGGGGAGGAGATCGACCTCTGCGTGCGGGAAAGCCTGCTGGGCATTCCGCTGGTATCGGTCTGCAGCGACTGAACCGGGGAGGAACCCGCTTTTCGGAAAAACTGCTGTGCAATTGCCAAAAACGCCCCGCTGCTTTTGGGCAGCGGGGCGTTTGGCGTTCAGGGTGTTTCGGCGGGTTTCAGCAGATGATGTTCCGCCACCGTGGGGCCGTCCAGGCGGCGTACCTTTCCGTCGGCAAACTGAATGGTCAGGAACCTGCCATGGATCTCGGTCACTGTGCCGCGGCCAAAAACCGCGTGTTCCACAGCGGTCCCCGGCTGGGAGAGTACCCCCAAGTCCACCGGCGGCAGTTTGGCGGCCGGTGCGGTAGCCGCCGGGGCGAACAGCCGGGTAATTTTATCCCGCAAACGCGGCGCTTCGGCGGCCTGGCGTTCCCGTTCGGCCCGGGCTTCCGGCAGATTGAAGAGCACTTCCTGGGTAAAGACCGACGGCATGGAGGCACAGTCAAACAATACCAGCCGGCGGCGCGCCCGGGTCATGGCTACATAGTACAGCCGCCGGTCCTCCTCGTATTGGTGGGTTTCTTCCGGGGTTCGGCAGCATACTTCCAGCTGGGCGGGCAGGATGCCGTCAAATGCATCCAGCAGTACCACGCTGTCATATTCCAGCCCCTTGCTGGAATGAATGGTGGAAAGGGTCAGGGGCGCGTCCTCCGGGTCCTGGTGGACTGCCAGCAGGCTGCGCAGTTCTTCCAGCCGCTTCAATAACCGGCCGGGGGTGTGCTCCCGGGCCGCCAGCAACCCCAGAATGGACAGTTTGCCGCTGTCCATTTTTTTCTGCTCCAGATAAGCACCGTACCCCACACGCTCCCGCAGGGTTTCCAGTGCCTGGGCCGCGGTTTGGCGGGGGATCTGTTCCAGCCCTGCCTGCACATCTTCCAGCCCTTCCCGTACCCGGCGGCTTACTTCGGGGCAGCGCTGCAATTCGTCCACAATGGGACGGCCGCTGCGCAAACTCTGGGAACAGGCATACAGGGCATGCCGACGGGCTACCGGCAGCCCCAGCTTGTAGTAAAGCCGCATGAACCGCTCGCTGTCGGAAGGGTTCTGGGCAAACAGCAAAAAGTCCGTTACGTCCAGCACGATTTTGTCGCTGAAAAAGGTCAGGTCACTTTTCTTGAACCGGTAAGGCAGGCTGTTGCGCTCACACAGGTCGATCAGGGGCAGGGCGCTTTCGTTGTTGCGGAACAGCACGGTCAGGGGTTCCCCCTGGCGCACCCGGTCAAACAGCCATTCGATCTGTTCTTCCCGGCGGCGGATACGTACAATCTCCAGGGGACCCTGGGAACCGCAGGTGGGGCGCATCACCTTGGGGCGGCGATACCGGTTGCGGGCCACAAAATGGTTGGCGGCGTCCACGATTTCGCTCCCCGAACGGTAATTTTCTTCCATCAGCAGCACACGGGCTCCCGGCCACGCCTGCTCAAATTCCATCAATGCCTGGGGATAGGCCGCCCGGAACCCGTAGATACTCTGGTCCTCGTCGCCTACCATGAACAGGTTGCGGGACTTCTGGGCCAACAGGCGGATGATCTCGTGCTGGATCTTGGAGGTGTCCTGGGATTCATCCACGCAGAAAAAGCGGTACTGCTCCTGGAACCGGGCCAGCACCGCCGGAACGGCCCGCAGAATTTGCAGGGCAAATACCATCTGGTCGTCGTAGTCCATCCAGCCCCGGCGCTTTAGTTCGCTCTGGTAGCGGCTGTACAAATCGGGCAGATCGGGCAGGTCGGTTTCCAGGGCGGCAATGTCTTCTTCATCCAGGGCCATGTTCTTAATGTAGGTGATGGCCGTGCGCAGTTCCTTCAGGGTGCTTTCGGTGGGGTAATCGTCACTTACCAGCTGGTAGATCTGGATCAGCAGCGGGGTCAGGTCGGATTCCCGGGTGATCAGCTGGGGCTGCTGGCGCTGGTAGCGGCGGCTGTAATACTGCAAAATCATGGCCGAAAGGCCGTTGATGGTGCGGAACTGCATCCGCTCGGCCAGTTCGGCGCCAAACCGGGCGGCAAAGCGGCTGCGCATCTCCTGGGTGGCGGCCACGGTATAGGTCATGGTCAGGATCTGTTCCGGCGCAATGCCGCAGCACTGGACCATATATCCCAGCCGGTTCACCAGCACGGTGGTTTTGCCGCTGCCCGGCACCGCCAGCAGCAGGACCGGGCCTTCCACGGCGGTCACTGCCGCCCGCTGCTGGGGATTGAACCCTTCCAGATACCGGGCGGCAAACTGTTGTTCCTCCAACGGGGCGAACCTCCTACTTTTTGATGATAAAACAGGGCAGCGGGGCGGTGTCGGCCCAGTTGGCAAATTCGCAGACCAACACCGTGTAACGAGTCAGCGGCAATGCCCGGAAAAACGCCAGCGCCGCTTCCTTTTCGCCGCTGCCGATGACCTGCCCGCTGTACAAAACCGCCGCCAGAATACCGCCCGGTTTCAGGGCGGTCAGGGCGGCTTGCAGGGCGGGGATACTGCCTTCCGCGGTGGAATGTACGTTGTGGGCAGCACCCGGCAGCCAGCCAAAATTGAATACCACGCAATCGGCGGAATTGGGCGCGGCAACTTCCCCCAGCCGGGCATGGTCCTGCCGCACGGCCCGGCCAATGCCATCCAGCCCGGCCTGTGCCAGCCGTGCGTTGGTGGCGTCCACCGCCTGCTGCTGAATGTCCAGGGCCAGTACCCGGCCGGAGGGTCCTGCCAGGCGGCACAAAAACTCCGTATCATGGCCGTTGCCGCAGGTGGCATCGATGTACAGACCGCCCGGTGCCAGCCGCGCGGCCAAAAAATCATGGCAGAAGCCCACGGCGGAAAGGTCCGGCACCCGCCGCCGCACCAGACGGTCCCCGGCGGGCACAAAATCAAATTTGGCGGCCAGGGCCCGGGCAGCTTCTTCTTCGGGCAGTGCCGCAGTGAAATGGCTTTTCTGTTTGGGGTCCAACCCGCCGTTTTGCCGCAGCAGTTCTTTCAGCAGATAACTGCCATAGCCCCGCTGCTGCCAGGCAGGGTCAATTTCTACCCACACATGGCCCGCTTCCAACCGGGCGGCGCCAATGGCGGTTTGTTCTTTGTATAATGTGTATTGGCAGCCTTCTTGGCGAATCTCCATGGTCGCACCCCCTCCTTTCAACAGGATACAAGCCCGGGCAGGGCTTGTCAAGCACGGCCCCGGGGACGGTTCCCGAAGAGGGAAGCGGCGGAAAAACGGGATTGTGCCAAACCTTGCCAAAAGGCATCCAAAAATGATAAAATGTGTGAAAACGGGCGTCAAATGGGGCGAAAAAAGCCGGTTTTTCACATTCTTTTCACCCACAAGCGAAACCTATTTCACAATTCATGGGTATACTCTTAACCAGAGAAGGCAAAAAGGCCCCTCTCAAAAGAAAGCGGAAAGGAAGGACCCGTATGAGCAACGAATTTGATTACTCCGGGCTTTACAATCATACAACGGGCGAAGGCTCCCCGCAGGAGCAGTCCCCCGCACAAAATCCCGATACACAGAACACCCAGCAGCCGCAGGATGGCGGCTACCCCAACGTGGGCAGCAGCGGTATGAACACCGCCAACACGGCGCGTACCGACTATTCCACGCAGGATGCCCCTAACACGTCGGCCACCACCCCGCAAAGCGGTTACACCGGCGGCTACAACAACGCCGGGGCAGGGAACAACAACGGTTATACCAGCAGTTTCAGCGGCGGCAATGGCGGCAACGGCGGTTACAACGGATACAGCTACGCCAGCGCACCCCAGCAGCCCCCTCAGAAGCCTAAAAAGAAGTATAACCTGCTTCTGCGGGTACTGGCCTGTGTAGGCGTTGTGGCCCTGGGCTTCGGCAGCGGCGTGGGCGGCGCCATTGTGGCCACCCGTACCGGCCTGACCGGTAACCAGGTGGTGGTCCAGCAGGTGCAGCGCGATACCTCCGACGCTACGGCCACCAACAGCACCGACGGCACGACCATGAGCGTGCAGCAGATCGCGGCGGTGGTATCCCCCAGCGTGGTGGCCATTACCACCGAGCAGATGAGCGGCTCCCAGACCTGGTTTGGCGGCTACTACGTGCAGAGCGGTGCCGGTTCCGGCGTCATCATCAGCCAGGATGGTTATATCCTGACCTGCGCCCACGTGGTCAGCGGTGCCACCAGCGTGAAAGTGCAGCTGGATAATGGCGATACCTATGACGCAACCATCGTGGGTTCGGACAGCACCTCCGACATCGCGGTGATCAAGATCGAAGCTACCGGCCTGACCCCGGCGGTCATTGGCGACAGTGACGCCCTGGCCGTAGGTGAAACGGTCGTGGCGGTGGGCAACCCGCTGGGTACCCTGTCCAACAGCGTGACCGACGGCATCATCAGCGCCCTCAACCGTGAAGTTACGGTGGAAGACAACAACATGACCTTGCTGCAGACCGATGCTTCCATCAGCCCGGGCAACTCGGGTGGCGGTCTGTTCAACGCCAACGGGGAACTCATCGGCATCGTCAACGCCAAGAGCAGCTACTCCGAAGCCGAGGGCATCGGCTTTGCCATCCCCATCAATACCGCCATGAACATTGCCCAGGAACTGATTGAGAACGGTTCTGTGGCGCGTCCGGCGCTGGGCGTCAAGATTTATGACGTCAGCGATGCGGCCACTGCCCAGCAGCTGGGCGTGAGCAGCACCGGCGTCTACGTGGTGGAAGTTACCGCAGGCAGCGGTGCCGAAGCCGGCGGCGTGCAGGTGGGCGACCGGATCATCTCGGTAGATGATACGGCGGTATCCTCCTCCAGCAGCATCAAGAGCTATCTGGCCGACAAGAATGTGGGCGACACCGTGACCCTGCAGGTGGAACGGGAAGGCAAAATCCTGAGCCTGAGCGTGACCCTGGGCAGCAGTGCCGGCTGATCGATTCCTCCTAATAGAAAACCCCTGCCGGGGATTCCCGGCAGGGGTTTTTGTGTGTTACGAAAAATCGGTTCAGAAACCGTGCTTTTCCATCAGTTTGCGGCCCATCAGCACACCCATGACCGAAGCCATCATCAGGCCGCGGGTCCAGCCGGAGGAGTCGCCCAGGCAGTGCAGACCGGTGATGTTGGTTTCCAGGTCGGTATCCATCCGGACTTTGTTGGAATAGAACTTCAGTTCCGGGCTGTACAGCAGGGTTTCGGGGCTGGCAAAACCGGGCACTACCTGGTCCACCATCTTGATGAATTCAATGATGTTGACCATGGCACGGTAGGGCATGGCGGCGGTGATATCACCGGCCACGGCGTCTTTCAGGGTGGGGCGCACGTTGGCACGGGCCAGTTCCTTGGCCCAGGTGCGCTTGCCGTCCAGAATATCGCCGTAGCGCTGTACCAGAATATGTCCGGCGCCCAGCATGTTGGTCAGCTCGCCTACTTTCTGGGCGTAGGCAATGGGCTGGTTGAAGGGCTCGGTAAAATTGTGGCTGACCAGAATGGCCAGGTTGGTATTGTTGCTCTTCTTTTCTTTGAAGCTGTGGCCGTTGACCACGGCCAGGTCATTGTCGTAGTTTTCCTGGGCCACAAAACCGCCGGGGTTCTGGCAGAAGGTGCGCACCTTGTTGCGCCAGGGGGCCGGATAACCGATGAGTTTGCCCTCGTACAGGACTTTGTTGATGGTTTCCATGACCTCGTTGCGGCACTCTACCCGTACGCCGATATCCACGGTGCCGGGCTTGTGGGCAATGTTGTGTTCCGCACAAAGTTTTTCCAGCCAGTCGGCGCCCCGGCGCCCGGTGGCAATGACCACCTGTTTGGCCAGCACATCCCGGGTGCCGTTTTTCTCCCGCAGGCGCACACCTTTGCAGACGGTGCCTTCCAGCAGGATGTTTTCGCACTCGGTTTCAAACAACATCTCCACACCGGCATCCAGCAGATGGTTCTGGATGTTCAGGTACAGCTGCTGGGCTTTCTCGGTGCCCAGGTGACGGATGGGGCAGTCCACCAGCTGCAGGCCGGCCTGAATGGCCCGCTTGCGGATGTCCTTGATCTCCTGCCCTTCGTAGATGCCTTCTACCTTGGGGTCGGCACCGAATTCCAGATAGATCTTATCGGTGTAGTCGATCAGTTCCTGGGCAAAATCTTCCCCGATCAGGTCGGGCAGTTCGCCGCCCACCTGGTAGGAAAGGGACAACTTGCCGTCCGAAAAGGCACCGGCGCCGGAAAATCCCGTGGTGATGGCGCAGGTGGGTTTGCAGTTGACGCATACACCGGTTTTGTCTTTGGGGCAGTGGCGCTTTTCCACAGGCTTGCCTTTTTCCACCAGCAGCACTTTGTGGGGCCTGTTGCTTTTGCGCAGCAGTTCCAGGGCGGTAAAGATACCGGCCGGGCCGGCGCCTACGATAATCAGGTCATACATGGGTGGGAAAACTCTCCTTGCTGAATAAAATGGATCGGGGTCAGTGGGGGGCGGTGGTGTCGTCGGGCACTTCGGTGCTCTCGGCGTTGTAGACCACGCCCTCGTGGTCGGCGTTCAGAGCGGCGGCTTCCTCTTCGTCCAGCATATCGCCCAAAGCGCCCAGGGTGGCGTTCATGGCGGCATCGGTCATACGGTCCAGGGCGCGCAGTTCCATGGCGGCGTATACCACGCAGCTCAGGTTGACTACGCCCTCCACAATGAGGAGCACCCCGCACAGGGCTACAACGCTGACGGCGGCCCCAAAGGGATTGAGCAGCAGCAGAATTCCCAGCGCGATGGACAGCAGGCTGAACAGCAGCATCACCCACCATTTGTCCCCGCGGCGCTTGGCCAGGTCCAGGGCGGTGCCGATGCGGCTGCACCCGTCAAACAGAATGAAGATGCCGAACACCACCGGCAGGAAGCTGGCCACCACCTGGGGCTGTGCCAGCGAAAACAGGCCCAGCGCGGTGGTGACGATGCCGCCTACCAGCAAAAAGGGAGCGGTAAAGCCGCTACCGCGGACGCGCACATACTGGATCAGGCAGACGACGCCGGTAAGCAGTACTACGGCCCCGAAGGCATAACAGATCCACAGCAGGCTGGTCTGCGGCATAACAAGCAGCAGGACCCCCAGGACGATAAAGGCGATGCTGAGCAGCAGCATGCCGTTTTTCACGTAACGCAGCATAGGCGCACGCTCCTTCCGGTTAAAGTTATACGGTGGCAGGGGCCTGGTCCATCATGGGGTGTACGATGGTACGGTAGCAGTGGGCCAGGAACAGGCTGCACATGACCAGAGAGGCGGCTTCCGCAATGGGGAAGGACCACCAGATCAGGTTTACATTGCCGCTCAGGCTCAGCAGCCAGGCGGCGGGCACCAGCACAAACAGCTGCCGCACCAGTGATACCAGCAGCGCCATGACGCCGCGGCCCAGCGCCTGGAAGGCGGCCGAAGCCACAATGTTGAAGCCTACCACAATAAAATGGAACGAAATGATGCGCAGCGCCACCTCGCCCAGGGCCAGCATATCGGGTCCCGCGTTGAAGATGCTCAGCAGCAGGCCGGGGCAAAGCTGCGCCGTGGCAAAGCCCACCAGCATAATGGAGATGGCGGCCACCATGGCCATTTTGATCACTTTGGTAATGCGCTCCGGTTTGCGGGCACCGTAGTTGTAGGCGATGATGGGCACCATGCCGTTGTTCAGGCCGAACAGCGGCATAACGATGAAGCTTTGCATCTTGAAATAAACGCCGAACACCGCCACCGCCGTGCTGGAAAAGCCGATGAGGATGCGGTTCATGCAGAAGGTCATCACGCTGCCCACCGAAGTCATGGCGATGGAGGGGATGCCCACCTGATAGATGCGTTTTATGGTGCGGGCCTGGGGCCGGAAATCCTGCAGCCGGAAATGGAGATCGTGGTTGTGGCGCAGGTTGAGGTAAAGCCCCGTAAAGGCGCCCAGAAACTGGCCGATCACCGTGGCGGCTGCGGCGCCGGCGGCTTCCATACGGGGGAAGCCGAACAGCCCGAAGATCAGGATGGGGTCCATGATGATGTTGGTGCAGGCACCCACCAGCTGGGTGATCATGGCATAGTTGGAACGGCCGGTGGCGGTGAGCAGTTTTTCCACCATGCACTGGATCATGCAGCCGAGGCTGAACAGGCAGCACACCGAAAGATAATCCACACCGTACTGCCGGATCACGGGGTCCTCAGTCTGGGAGTGCATGAACGGCACCACCCCGAACACTCCGAAGAGGAAAAACGCCACAAAGGTACACAGGGCCAGGAACAGGCCGTTGGCGGAAGCCTGGTCGGCTTCCGCGTGGTTGCCTTCCCCCAGGGATTTGGATACATAGGCGTTGACGCCTACGCCGGTACCCACCGCAAAAGCGATCATCAGGTTCTGGATGGGAAAAGCCAGCGATACGGCGGAGAGGGCTGCCTCGCTGATGTAAGAGACAAAGATGCTGTCCACCACGTTGTACAGCGCCTGGAACAGCATCGATACCATCATCGGAATCGTCAGGGAAAAGAGCAGCGGCCCCATAGGGGCCGTGCCCATGCGACTGGCAGAATGGGAATCGGTGGTACTCATGCCTTGTTCGCAGCCTCCATGGCCCGGGCGGCGCTCACGATCAGGTCGGCACAGGTATCCAGGCCCAGTGCCGCGTTCAGGCACAGATCGTAGTTTTTCGCTTCGCCCCAGCGGTTTTCGGTATAGTAGTTATAGTAGCTGGCGCGGGCGCGGTCATGTTTGGAGAGCTGTACTTCCCACAAACGGTCGGCCATATCCTTGGCGCCGGGCCGGGTTTTGGCGCGCTGAATGCGCTCTTCCAGCGGAGCGTAGACAAAGACGCTCAGCACATTGGGGCGTTCCCGCAGCACATAGTCGCCGCAGCGGCCCAGAATCACACAGGAACCTTCCGCCGCAAGTTCCTTGATCACGTTGCTCTGCAGGATATAGACCTGGTCGGCCAGCGGCATGGTATTGCCCATCATGTACAGGCTGTAGATCAGGCTGCCGCTGCGCTGATTCTCACTGGCCGCAATGGCTTCCTCGGTCAGGCCGCTCTTTTTGGCTGCCCGGGTGATCAGTTCCTTGTTGTACAGGGGGATGCCCAGCTTGTCCGCTACCGCTTGGGCAATCTCGCTGCCGCCCGATGCATACTCACGCGCGATTGTAATGACCATTGGTTCCATATTCTAATACACCTCACATTCAAAATGTGGCATTTTATGTCGCACTTTGCACAAAAATGCACACGTATCTGCCTATAGTATACCCTGAACCTGCCCAAAACGCAAGGAAAAACCGGGCGAAAGGCCGCCCGGTGTGCAAAAAAATACAGCCGCCCCGGCGGGGCGGCTGCGGTACGGCCCGGACCTTTTGCCCGGGGACCGGTTATTCGTACAGCGGGAAGCGGGCGGACAGTTCGGCCACGCGGGCGGCGATGTCCTCCTTTTTGGCTTCAAAATCAAAGATGCAGTCGGCAATGCAGTCGGCGATGATCTTCATCTCGGCGGGGCCCATGCCGCGGGTGGTCACGGCGGGGGTGCCTACCCGCACGCCGCTGGTCACAAAGGGGCTGCGCTTTTCGCCGGGAACGGTGTTCTTGTTGGCGGTAATGTGTACCTCGTCCAGGTTGTGCTCCAGTTCCTTACCGGTGCAGTTTTCATCGGTCAGGTCAATGAGCAGCAGGTGGTTGTCGGTGCCGCCGGATACCAGCTTCACTCCGCGGGCGGTCAGGCCGTCCGCCAGAGCGGCGGCATTTTCCACGATCTTGCGGGCATATTCCTTAAAGGAAGGCTGCAGCGCTTCCCCAAAGCAGACGGCCTTGGCGGCGATCACGTGTTCCAGCGGGCCGCCCTGGGTGCCGGGGAAGATGGCCGAATTGATCCGTTTGATCAGGTATTCGTTGTTGGTCAGGATCAGGCCGCCGCGGGGACCGCGCAGGGTCTTGTGGGTGGTGGTGGTCACCACGTCGGCGTAGGGCACGGGGTTCTGGTGGGCGCCGCCCGCTACCAGACCGGCAATGTGGGCCATATCCACCATCAGCATGGCGCCGTAGCCGTGGGCGATCTCGGCCAGTTTTTCAAAATCGATGGCGCGGGGATAGGCCGAAGCACCGGCCACCAGCAGCTTGGGCCGGACCTTGGCCACCTGCTTGGCCAGGGCGGCATAATCAATGCGGCCGTCCTCGCCCACACCGTAGGAAACAAAGTGGTAGTTTTTGCCGCTCATATTCACAGGGGAACCGTGGGTCAGGTGCCCGCCCTGGGACAGATCCATGCCCATGACGGTATCGCCCACATCCAGCAGCGCAAAGTAAACGGCCAGGTTGGCCTGGGCGCCGGAATGGGGCTGCACGTTGGCGTATTTGGCGCCGAACAGCTTGCAGGCGCGGTCAATGGCCAGCTGTTCCACCTCGTCCACATACTGGCAGCCGCCGTAGTAGCGGTGACCGGGGTAGCCTTCGGCGTATTTGTTGGTCAGCACACTGCCCATGGCCGCCATTACGGCCGGCGAAACAATGTTCTCGCTGGCGATCAGCTCAATGTTCTGGCGCTGGCGGACCAGCTCCCGCTGCATGGCGGCGCCCAGTTCCGGGTCGGCGCTCTGCACAAAACCAATGGTATCCATCATGTCCTGGTACATTTCCCGTTTACCTCCCTGAATTGTAAAAAATACTATGCAGACAGATCACAGCGTGCCTTTGGTGGAAAGCACCCCGTCGATCCGGGCATCAAGGCGAGTGGCGGCGTCCAGTGCCTTGGCAAAGGCCTTGAACATCGCTTCCAGTTTGTGGTGGTCGTTTTCTCCGTACAGCACCTTCAGGTGCAGGTTCATGGCCGATGAATAGGATACGGCGTAAAAGAATTCCCGGGCCATCTGGGTGTCCATGCCGCCGCAGGCGGGGGTGGCAAACTGGGCGTCGTACACAAAGTAGGGCCGCCCGCCCAGATCCACGGCGCACAGGGCCAGGGTTTCGTCCATGGGCAGCAGGCAGCTGCCGTACCGTACCAGCCCGGTTTTGTCGCCCAGGGCCTGGCGCAGCGCGGTGCCCAGCGCAATGCCGATATCCTCAATGGTGTGGTGGCAGTCCACTTCCAGGTCGCCGTGGCAGTCCACCGCCAGGTCAAAAAGGCCGTGGCGGGCAAAACCGTCCAGCATGTGGTCAAAAAAGCCGATGCCGGTGTTCAGGTCGGTCTTGCCGGTACCGTCCAGGTTCAGCGTCAGCGTGATCTGCGTTTCACGGGTGGTGCGTGTTACCGTTGCTGTGCGTGCCATAAAAAGTGGCTCCTTTCCCGCCCTTGGGGCTGCAATATACCTAAAACTATAACACGCCGGGGGCACAGCGTCAACGTTTGCGGGCCAAGGTTTGGACGCTTCGTTGCAATATTTGTAAAATTTATTTACGAAATCGCAACACATTTTGTCGGTGTGCGCGCTACAATAAAAACACAACAGGGAATCCTGCTCAGTACCATGGAAAACCAAGCCGCGGCAGGGCCGTAACGGCTGTTTGCGGCGGTGTGCCGGTTTTGCGTGGTGCTGGCGTTTCTGTCTGGTCTTTTTTGAAAGGACAACCGTACTATGGCAAAGATCATCGGAATTGATTTGGGTACCACCAACAGCTGTGCCGCCGTTATCGAGGGCGGCAAGCCGGTGGTCATCCCCAATGCCGAGGGCCAGCGCACCACACCGTCGGTGGTGGCGTTCACCAAATCCGGGGAACGGCTGGTGGGGGATGCCGCCAAGCGGCAGGCTGTCACCAACGCCCCGCGCACCATCAGCAGCGTCAAGCGGCAGATGGGCAGTGAAACGCGTATTCCCATCGACGGCAAAAGCTATGCCCCCCAGCAGATCAGTGCTCTGATTTTGCAAAAGATCAAGGCCGATGCCGAGGCCTACCTGGGGGAACCGGTCACCGAAGCCGTCATTACGGTGCCGGCCTATTTCAACGATGCCCAGCGCCAGGCAACCAAGGACGCCGGGCGGATCGCCGGGCTGGAAGTACGGCGCATCATCAACGAACCTACCGCTGCGGCCCTGGCCTACGGGCTGGACAACGGCCGCGCCCAGACGGTCATGGTCTATGACCTGGGGGGCGGAACCTTTGACGTTTCCCTTATTCAGATCGGGGACGGCATTGTGCAGGTGCTGGCCACCTGCGGCGACAACTACCTGGGCGGCGACGATTTTGACGCCCGCATTGTGGACTGGCTGGTAGAAAATTTCCGCACCGCCTACGGCATCGACCTGACCGGTGACCGCGTGGCCATGCAGCGCCTGCGGGAAGAAGCGGAAAAAGCGAAAAAGGAACTTTCGGCTGCCACCCAGACCGAAATCAACCTTCCCTTCCTGACGGTGGGGCCCCAGGGGCCGGTCCATCTGCAGGAAACACTGACCCGCGCCAAGTTTGAGGAACTTTGCGCCGATTTGATCGAACGGACGGCGCTGCCGGTGCGCAATGCCCTCAGCGACGCCCACCTGACCGCCAGCGACCTGGACCAGGTGTTGCTGGTGGGCGGGTCCACCCGGATCCCTGCCGTGCAGGCCAAGGTGCAGCGGATGGTGGGGGTGGAACCCTCCCGGACGTTGAACCCGGATGAATGTGTGGCCCTGGGGGCTGCCGTTCAGGGGGGCCGCCTGGGCGGCCAGGCCCTGGCCGGTGCCGGGCAGGAACTGCTGCTGATGGACGTGACGCCGCTGACCCTTTCCATCGAAACGGTGGGCGGTGTGGCCACCCATCTGATCGAGCGCAACGCCACCATTCCCACCCGGTTCAGCAAGGTGTTCACCACGGCGGCGCCCTTCCAGTCCACCGTGGAGATCAAGGTGCTGCAGGGCGAACGGGAGTTTGCCCGGGACAACAAACTGCTGGGCACCTTTACCCTGCGGGGCATCAAGCGTGCCTGGGCGGGTGTGCCCAAGATCGAAGTTACCTTTGACATCGACGCCAACGGCATCGTCAAGGTAAGCGCCAAGGACCTGGATACCGGCAAGCAGCAGGGCATTACCATCACCGGTTCCTCCAACCTCAGCGAGGAGGAGATCCAGCGCGCCATGCGGGATGCCGCGGTGTTTGCCGGGCAGGACAAGGAGCGCAAAGCGGCGCTGGAAGCCCTCAATGCAGCCGAAGCCGCCCTGTACCGCGTGAATACGGCACTGGGCAGCAAGGCGGGCAAGGAACTGGACCGCGAAACCAAGGGCAAAATCAAGGAAGCCGAACGCAATCTGGAAAAAGTCACCCGCCACAAAAAAGCCGAAAAGCTTACCCCGGCGGATGTGCAGGCCATCAATGCCGCCCGCGAAGCGTTGTCGGCCATAGCCACCCCGCTGGTCACCCGGTGGGAGAGCGAACAAGCCAGTCAGGCAAAGTAGAGGGGGAGGCTGCCGGTGTACGGCACCCGCACCTCCCTGTGGAGCAAGGCCCGGAACTCTTGTAGAGTTCCGGGCCGTTGTGCTATAATGAGGCTGCATTTTACCCAAAAAGGGGTGCAGAAAATTGTGAAAACAGCCAAATATGCCTTTGTTCGTTCGCTGCCGGTCATGGCGGGGTATCTGGTGTTGGGGCTGGGCTTTGGGGTACTGCTGCAAAGTAAGGGGTACGGCCTGGGCTGGGCGCTGGCCATGAGCCTGCTGATCTACGCGGGCAGCATGCAGTATGTGGCGGTGGACCTGCTGGCAGGCGGCGCTTCGCTGATCGCCGCTGCGCTCATGACCCTGACGGTCAACGCCCGGCACCTGTTTTACGGGATCTCCATGGTGGAGCGCTACCGGAACGCAGGCCCGGCCAAGCCCTATATGATCTTTGCACTGACCGACGAAACCTACTCATTGGTATGCAGCGGGGAAGTGCCCGACGGTGTGGACCGGAACCGGTATTTCTTTTTGGTGTCGCTGTTCAACCAGGCTTACTGGGTGGCGGGCAGCGCAGCCGGGGCGCTGGTAGGCGGGCTGCTGCCCTTTGACAGTACCGGGATAGATTTTTCCATGACGGCGCTGTTTCTGGTGGTCATGACCGAACAGTGGCGCGCCAGCCGCGACCATACCCCGGCACTGGTGGGGCTGGGGGTATCTTTGGTGTGTCTGCTGGTGTTCGGGGCAGACGGATTCCTGATCCCGGCCATGGTGGGCATCACCCTGGTGCTTACGCTGCTGCGGGGTACCCTGCAGCCAAGGGAAAAGGAGGAAGATGCCCATGCCGGCCATTGACCTGCACGCCGCCGCCCTGGTGGCGGTCATTGCCGCCGTTACCATTCTGCTGCGGTTTGCCCCCTTCGTCGTGTTCGGGGGCGGGCGCCCTACGCCCCGGTATATCCTTTATTTGGCCCGGGTGCTGCCCTGTGCCATTATGGCCATGCTGGTGGTTTACTGCCTGCGCGGGGCCGACCCGCTGGGCCCCACCCATGCGTTGCCGGAACTGCTGGCAGGTACCGCTGTGGTGCTCCTGCAGCTTTGGCGCAAAAACACCTTGCTGAGCATCGCCGCCGGTACCGCTTTGTATATGGTGCTGGTGCAGATGGTCTTTGCATAAACGGATAAACGAAAAAAGCCGCCCCATCGGGGCGGCTTTTCTGTTATTTTCTGTCTGCCAGGGTGATGTAAGGCTGGGGCTGGCCCACATATTTGTAGGCCGGGCGGATGATGCGGTTGGCAAACTCCACTTCCTCCACCCGGT